>Ga0325400_1006054_pt1 | contig 11474 bp, 8 predicted proteins | sample PopdelMetagenome_2_FD_205662 | JGI IMG/M metagenome (GOLD analysis project Ga0325400, IMG submission 205662) | Populus deltoides microbial communities from Bellville, Georgia, United States - Xylem-PdKOR-R1 | ecosystem: Host-associated > Plants > Phyllosphere > Stem > Wood/Secondary xylem...
ATGGTTGGATCGCATCACATTAGGTATAACATAAACTATATGAAGGTATTTGAGTGATCAAGAAAGGATTCATCACCTTAGGTGAATTAAAAAAAATATTTTATCTATTCTCAAATAGTACTGACTGAGAAATCCTTGAGTAAGGTGGAATGAGATTTGAAAAGAGTTTCAAATCTTATTCAAATGATCAATGACTATTATGTGGAGAATAAACATAATTTAACATGACATACATACTTCATGCTTTAATTTTAAATCAGAAAATTATTGATGAAAGGATATTAATTACACCGAGAAATCAGTCACTAAAAGGTTAAGTCAAACCACTAATGACTTTTCTAATTTTTGGGGGATCATGACACGTTGTTAAACGATGCACTTGAACTTAAAATATAAATTAATCAATTGTTGAATCAATAATAAATTAAATTGTTTAATTTATTTAATTCTATTTAATTATAGTTATAATTTATATTTAGACCAACATGTTAGGAGCCTAACACATTAAGAACCATTAGTCAAAAATTAAACCCAAATGATTTAATTAAGTATGACTAAAACTGGGATGATTAAAATATATTTTATAAATTAAGGACTAGATTATAATTAATACAATGATTAAATTTATAGACATAGAAAAATCAAGTAAGGACTTGATTGAGTTAAATTCTAAAATTGTCATGAATTAATATATGGATATCATTTAAGGAGCAAATTGATATTTTATCGATTTATAGGATTTTTTTAAAAATTTCTCTATAAATAGTAAGCTATGCCTTTTTTTTTTTTTAAGAGACATACACAATAGAACTCTAGACATAACAATCTCTTAAATAGGGAATTAAAAGATTTCTCACGGGTGGTTCGTGTGGATTACTATTGGAGGCGGAACAACTCAGTCTTCAAGGAATTATTCAAAGCCGAAGAAGATCAAATCTTCAGGTAATAAATCTCAAAACAACTTTAAATTCATCTAACAAGATCCTAAGGATTTTTGAATAATTTTGTTTCATAGTTTTCACTGTGTTTATAATATTCAAAAACACAATATTTTATACCTAATCACTTATATGAATAAAAAAAAATTAAGTTGTGTTTTTTTTCTTAATTTACATGGGTTATGGCAGAAAAGAGAAGGACCAAACCCATAGTATTGTTGTTGAATTTTGTATAAAAATTAATATCTCTGAACAAATTTTATTGAATTTTCAGTTTTACTTTTTGTGGACAAAAGTCTCATCTAACATTGTGATCCGTGATCTTTCTTTCCATGCATTGTCTTCATAATTAAAAATGTTTTCCATTTTTATTTCAATGACTGGCATTTATTTTGGTATGCTTTTCCATTGCATTCTCAAACTTCTAAACAGGCTTGCCATTTGCTTTCCTTATATTTCACCATGACCAAGCCAGTTTCTCTTCAATTACAGGTTGTCACATGGCAAGCTGCAGTACAAAGGTGCAAAGCAGTTATTGATTTCTTCGAGAAAGATAAACCCTATTTCTCTCCTACCATAAATGATTGAGACTTGCACGATTACTTTCGAACCATTGATGGGATCAGAATGAGACACATAAGCAGCTTCATCCCCCACTCTCTCACCCTACTTTGAAATCAATGAAGATGCACTTCCTTATGGTGCTGCACTCCATGCAGCTATGGCTGCTAGGTATCTTATTCAAAACCCAACCAGAAGTTACTTTGCCTGAGGAAAATTATCGCGATGAATTCTAAGGCTCTTGGCTGACTTCATAAATCTTAAATTCCTCTTACTTGAAAGCGAAGAAAATATTCTGGCAAATCACTTGTGGCATTGTGTTTGTTTTTACTTTTCAATGTTTTCTTAAGATTCTTGATACGTTAATGTAAAAAATCTGAAAGAAAATATTATTTTAATATATTTTTAATTAAAAAACACCTGTTAATTTCCTTTAATTAAGTTTTGAGGAACAATTTGAAGCTACGGGCTTCACTTTCTAGTTACATCAATAGGGCAACAATGCCAATCCAATGGGATGTGGATAGGCTTCCATTATCACTTCCCGCTACCCTTTCATTTTGTTCTTAAGACACGTTGCTGTATGTGATTCATACCGAGGGATTGTGCAAATCATGGTGAAATGTGGAGAGGCTCCCCAAGTGGTGCTATGGAAGCACATTTCAACAAAAATAAGCCTGAAAGGGTTTGTCGAATATTTACGTCACAACAGGAATTATATCTGAAAGGCAACTGATAGACTGATACTATAAGTCAAGGTGTTGTATGAAAACGCTTTAGGATCTAAATATCTATACATCACAAGTTCTTTGACCTTGATGTTTTAAAATGAAAATCTGTAATCTCCTTACGAGTATATCAACCAGATCTAGTTAGATCACAGAGCCTAAAAACACCGCTTATGGGCTCAGGTTCTAAATAACCATGTTTATTTTAAAACCCCAAAACTTTTGGTGACAAGTCTAATAGTGGTTCTAAAGCGCTTGGAGCAAACTTTCTTGCAAAGAGAAAGCAGACGTTGTCTGGCTGGTTGTTATACAAGCATGATTGTCCTTCAAACATCCTCTTGAAGAATTCAGCTGTAATATCAGAATTCCCAAACGTAGCAGGGTGAGCACCACCCCTTGACCAGTCTGTCCAGGTAACACTTCTGTTTGCCAAGACATGTGGAAATTGGATGCTCAGCATTGTAGGGAAGTAGTGCTCATCCACATAACATCCCGGTCGGCAGAAGTCTTTAAACTTTGGGTAATAAGTAGAGTCCTCGATTACACTGACTGCAAGCTTTCTATCCACTTCAAACCACTGAGACCCTTTGCGCCACTGTTCAAGCATGACCTCAGGTTGCATGTTCCAATTATAGCGTCCTCTCCCGTATGGACCCGGATCATCAAATACACCCATAAAGCTGTATCGTGATTTTGATATGTATCGATAGATAATGCCAAAATTGTGGAGCGGAATGCAGGACTCAGACAAGAGTATGAACCATTCATTAGAGATATCAAGCAATGCATTTGCAAGGAGTCTCCTCTCCGCATCACACATGCTCATCATACCCCACTCTGCCACCTGCACAGAATCAACACATGAATGATCATCATTTCAATTGTGAGAGTGCAAATATAATGATACTCACAAAATGCTTAAACAGTTTTTTTTTTCCTTTTTCCTTGTAAAAGTCCACTTCAACAGCTACCATAAAGATAATGCAACCACTTACAGGTCACTGTTTGGGATTGCAACTATCACCATACTTCATACTTATGGCTAGCAAAGACCAAATGAACTTGGAAATCAAGCTCGACTACATTCTCTCTCTGTAACAGCATCCAATGTGACGTCAAACAATGACAGCCTACAAGTCTTAACTTCTCTCTTCTAAAATTTGGAATGCAGGTTTCATACATATACTATTGAGATTATATTGCTATTATTAAAAATAAAAAAAATTAAAGTAATACTTCTCAAATATAAAGTTATGGTACAGTTAGATTTCTTTAAAAAAAATTCCAAAAGTAAAAGCAAGTAACATGTATTAAATGCAACCTAAATTTATGCCCACTGCCCAATCATAACTAAAACAATATACCAATTAATTTCCACCTTTGTCAGGAAAATCTAAAATTAAATATGAAACATTTTGAAGAAACTACGAACAGAGTGTGAATATGGAACATGAATACCAGAAATCAGATACATAAAAAATCATATAATTTCCTTCTCAAAATTGTCGCTTCAAGCTAAGCCTCTGACAGGTTGCAGTCTGTCTCTCTGTTTTTTTTTTTTTTCTGACCAAAAACCATGGATGTAAACCCTTATCTTAAAAGAAGGATAGAGTTCCTTCTGTTCAAACTTATAGGTCAGCTTCATCAATTTTTCATAATCCTTCCCTATCATATTATTTTTGGTTATAAAAATTAAAAAAATTAAGAAATACTTAAATGTCCTAGTTCCAGCTTATTAATTTTCCATCTATGCTAAGGCACAAGAAGCCCTTCTCAACATTATGCCACTGTGAACTTCTTTTACCTTTGAAGTCACCCTCTACCCTCAAAGTCAAGATTCTTAACTATCCCCTAATGTAGTCAACAGTCTCTATTGTACATGGTTGAACCATCTAATGCAACCAACTTCAAACAGTCATTTTGAACCAAACTCATTTTGTACAGTTTCTATGCCTATTTGTGTCATAATGTGATCGTATCACATTCAATAACCTTTTCTTTTTCTTCCTTTTCAGGTAATGCCAACCATCTGTTTTGCACCCCACCCCACCCCACGCATCAGGATTCACCATTCAAATATGGTGCAACAATCAGAGTATTTCCTCTAAATTGCAGAACACATAATTCAAATTGCTCAAGTGAATCTGGGTGATGGTCTAACATGAAGCCCAGAACCATATGAGAAGGATAACAGTGATCTTGATTAAGCAGAAAATTACTAAAACTTCACCACAGCTGTTGATCTCAACTACCAAAGACTGAAATAAAAATGGATTATGCGAGAGTTTGCAGCAAGCTTAGAAGAAGCCCAGAAAAAAAGATCCAATCTGATCATCGGCAATTCCTGACTTTAGATGGAATCACTGACTTTTACAAAATAATGACAAGTTGCTTCTTCTCAAAGTGATTAATTATGGACAGACTCACATGCACCTCAAAAATATAAATACAGTAACAAAGTGAAATTCACAAATTATGGAGACATCTAAGATTTCTCAGAGAAACAATTTAAACATTTTCAAATGAGGCATCCAACACAGTAAATAGAAGCTAGCAGTCATATTGCTCCCAAATAGAACAAATACAGCAAGTCATGCATACACATACATAAAGAAGAGAAGGTTCCTAATACCTGACTTGGGATTTGTCTCTTGTAGAACACTGAAAATCGTGTCAAATCCGCAACATAAGATGGCAATGAATGAACATAAATCGAATAAAGGCCTTCGTGCCCCTTGAAAAACCTCTCCCAAAGAGGTGCCAATGGCAATGGCCCTTTTGTCAAGAACATGAAGGCAATCTTCGGTACTCTCTTAATAGGATATTGATTAATCCCAGGAACAAACGAAGCACGCCAAAACAACTCTGTGTCATTCATCTTATGCATCAGGTTTGATGGAGGCCTAATCCATTTCTCTATACTATCGGACTCTTCAAAGCAAGGGAAAATGATATTAGACCTTGCTGCAGGGCCTCCAGTTCGGACTCCAAAAAATCGAATCATGTTTATACTGACGATAGAAATCCCAAGACCGAGAACCAAAAACATCAAGCAAAATTGAAGGAGTCTCAAAGGCAAAGGCCTGTTTTGATTCAATCTAACAGTAGTAACTATACCTGGGTCCTTACCCTCCTGAGTTGCCATCTTATCTTGGTTTCAATTTTTTCTGAATTCAACTCTAAACGAACTGGATCCCAAAACACTCTTAAACTACTACTACTATATAAACATTAAAAGTCCTCCCTAATGGCCAAACCAAAGTTTTAATTTACAAGAATCAACAAACTTTGGTTTTGGACATATGGGCTAACTTACTTGACTTCAAGACCCAGAGCCCTTATAATTCATAAATAAATAAAGGTCCAAACAAATAGTACAGATAAAAAGGAAGAAATCACCACCAAAAGGGAAACAAAATCAAAACTTCACCAGATGGGAATGTTGCAAATCAACAACTTTCTTTTGGACAATCTCTGCAAACATGGAAACAACATGTAAAGCAAAGGGGAAAAAAATAACACAACAGTATGAAAGAAAGAGTGATGTTAAGTGTGTGTGATCATGGATGGATGATGGGGGGTTTTACTTGTATGAGAAGAGAGTTTGAATGAATTGTGAGGGGGGGAGGCAAGCTTGGGTAGTGGAATTGGGTCACACTTTTTGGGTAATAGGATTATTTATGCCAGCTTTTATTGAGGATAGAATCAAAGTGAATGTTTAACTCTCTCTTTTTCAAGGGAGTTTCGTTTCATCTATTGAAAGAGGAAAGTGAAGGATTAGAAAAAAGAGTCCTTTTCTTTGGATGGAAATACTGGATCTCATGTCATTTAAAACGTCTTCGTTGGTGGGACTCGGATTTCTTGTCTCTTCCTTCTGAATTTTTCGATCTTGGACTCACTCTTACGTTAAATTAACAGCATGTTTAAACTGAATTTCATGTGAAATTAAATTAAATTTTATATATAATTTAAATTTAATTATAAATTTATTATATGGAACAAAATATTAAATCATTTAATTATATTTAATTATATTGTTTAGAATATATGTGGAATTAAATTAAATTAACAATACTCTTAATTTAAAATTACATGGTATATCTTTTTAATGAATAATCTGATATTGTAAATAAGAAAAATCACGAAAAGAAAAGCATGGGCTGAGCAATTTTTTTTTCTGTTTTTAATTGGTGCTTTTATTTGTTAAAAGGCAAAGATGGTAAAATGGCCAAGTGCCAAAATTAAGAAGAAGAAAAAATATCATGTCATTAAGTTGACGATGGATTTTTAAAAAGAATTATTTAGAATTTTTGTTTTTTAAAAGATTGAGAATAAAAAAACTACAATCAAAAAATAAAAAGAAGAAAAGAAAAATGCAACCCTTTTTCATCATTGAAGAGAAAAAGAGAAGAAATCATGCATAAAGGTCGAGGAGAGGGGAGAGAAAAAAAAAAGAAAAACAAAAAATCACTACAGATGCATCAAAGTTGCATTGCCATCATGTGCTGCCATAAAAGGACGCTGGTCAAGATGATTCCAATGGCACAACTAAGGCCACTATCAGAGCTTAGAGAAAATTACATGCACCTTCCCAAGACAACCTTCCTCACATATTAGTGCAAGTGTTACCCTTGTTAGACACTTTTTGCCCTCTTCATTCAATTTATTCAATGATTATCTAATAAATCTTTAAATGATTATCGAATAAATTTTCAATTCACTCGAGCCCAAATCGTGGAGAGAAGAATGGTAGAGAAAAAGATAAATGGGTCAACCGGATTAGCTCATTATGGTCGTATTCATGACTTGATGCGATCCTGGCTACGACATCAAATGATTTATTACGAGTGTTTATTGAGTTTATTCTAAGGTCTAAAATTAAGTGGTCCAAAAGACTTTAATAAGCTAAGTCAAGAGGCTTGGGTTAAAAATACTTAAATATGTCAGTCTGGACCTCTTGTCTACTTTTTAGGTCTTAACTGGATGCTATTATTGTGTTGGAAACTAGATATTTGTAACTTTTCAATAATATATTGTAATCTTACTAATTCATTCGAATAAAAGAGAACAACGTATTTGAAGTTGGGTCTAGAATTTGTCAATAAAGTGCAAAAACAGGAAAAAATAATATTGTTTTTTTAAGAGGTATGGATTTTATTCACTATAAGGAACCTTTAATGCTATTGGGGACTTATGTGGCACCCTTTGACTTACTTATTTTACAATGATTTTATATCAAACAAAAAGAATTAATTGATCATAAATTAATTTTTATTTTACAAAGAGCTTTTGTTTAGCAATGATTCTTTAACAATTATTTATCTTCGATATTTTTCACTATTATTTGTGAAAAAAAGTGAAAAATAATCTAAGACTATTGTTTGACTTGCTTTTATTACTTCAAACCTTATTTTAACTAGTTTGGGCTTTTATTTAAATTGAGTGCATGTCTAACCCATTAGTTCTAGGTATAATTTTAAAACCCAGCCCGGCCCGGCCCGAGGGGTGGACCTAGGACACGGTCGACCTAGGGCTGGAACTGGGTTGGGTTAAAGAAAAAACAGGGGAAGGAAAAACCTAGTGTGACCCGGCTGAGCAGGCAACCCAATGGACCCGGAAATACTCGGTCAAAACCCTGATTGCAACCTGCTGATTTTTTTAAACTAAAACAACGTCATTTTGATTTTTTTTTTAAAAGAATTGACACGGTCAAAACCCGGAACCTGGGCCTTGGACCGTGCCGGGTCTAAAAACTATGGTTTTAGGGTTTACTTATAAATAATCTTATATAATGATTTTTATCCAGTTTTGACAATAAAAAAAATATATTGTGTCTGTATATGGTGAGTGATTCTTATATTTTAATTCTTGATTGAACTACTCAAATTTATTGAAGGATTATCTAATCTTTGTGGTTTTTTTATACTTCTCGGTCATGTCTTGATATAGGCGCTATGGTAAAAGTGGTCTTTTTTATAGTCTTGGTTTCAGAACAAGGTTCTTGTTAGGTTAAGCTCAAATTCAAACATGATCTTAGCTTTTTTTGGGAGGAAATTAATTTATCTATGGGTTCACGAATCCTTATATATGTAGGGTTCGCATCATAACCCGAGTTATGAATTTCAAGGGTTAACCAAAGTCGATCCAATATGCCACCAGCATCTCCCCCGGCTTTGGAGATTTTGGTCACAGAACCCCCAAGCCTCAAACAGCCATCCCCGCTCCTTTCCCTCTCACTACCTCAACAACACAGAGCCACCCCCTCATAAACCCAAATCAGCCGAAGACAACCCCTCACCCTCTTTCTTTCCCTCACCATCACTCTCCCTTGCAGCCAAGACAACACTATTGGCCACCACCAGGCCTTTCTTCCCTGATCTTTCTTCCTCTCATCTTCAAGTCCCAGCCAACAAACCAGCCCCATTTCCCTTTCTTTTTCCCCAACTCTCAGAGCCAGAGAGGGACTCTCTTCCCCATCGCTATTTTTCAGCACACGAAGACCAGCTTCTTCCTTCTCCCACAGACCAGCTACCCGAACACCCCCCACTTCCACAGACCTTCCCCTTCTTAGCCACAGATCTTCCCTTTCTCACAGAACCCAGGTCGGTCTTCCACCACAACTCAGCCTCCATGCTCACCGGCTTCTACAAAATCCACTCAAAAGACAGCCAAGAAAGGGTGAAGGGGTAGAAAACCAAGACTTTAAGGCACCGATCTCCCAGCCATGGAAGTGGTGGGCGACACCGCCGATGTAGAAATGAAGGAGGAGAGGAGAAGTCGCCGATCTAGCCATCCATACGCCTGCCCTGTTGGTGGCGCGTGCACTAAACCCGACTCCAGATCAGCTGATCAGAATGGAAAGCAGAAGAAAACCAATCTACAAAAAAACTTAAAACAGATTGCTTGTGTTTCTCTTTTCTTGTTGCAGGTCACAGTGAAAGCTACCACAGGCAGGGAAGAGAAGAGAGGAGGAAACCGTTCCAGACCCCCCTTTCTGCGTGGATTTTTGCAGTGGCGCGTGAACCCACGCACCGCCACTGTTCAAATGCCCAGAAACCTTCCAGCCACTGTTCCTGCAGTTACAAAAGGCCTTCCCTGCAATTCTTGTAGAGTTTTAGGGTTTATTTTGTAATTTTTGAATTGTATTTGATTTTTTGTTATTTTTTTAATGTACAAGATAATGTATGAGAAAAACATAATAAAAACATATATGTGTGTGTTTGTATTTTTTTATGTATGCTATTGAATTATAAAATCAAAAAGACAAAAAAAAATGAATTTAATGTTTTAATTTGTATATGGTCAAGTATCTAAAGGACAAATAAAATCATGTTGTATTTCCCGTGAAAAATGTAAGAACATGTAGATATATTCTGGGATTTAATATTTGATTTATTAAAGCCTTAAGAATTTGACTCAAATGTTTAATTGCGATTAACTGTGATGTGTTTTTTACAAAGAAAATATAAAAAATGTTTTTTTTATGTTGCATATGACCAATACCCTAACATATTTTGAATTTCCTCCTTTTTTAAAATAAAAAAACCAATATTTGAAGTTTTTAAAAAATATGTTTAAACATGGATTTCTTCAACATAAAAAAAATTATTTTCTTGCATTCTGGATTTTACAACATGTTTGTAAAACTCCAAAGGGTGTTGGCCAATATTCCAAAAAATACAAAAATCTTATTTTTGGGGGAATTCATCTATTATTCACCGTTAACATTTGGATAAAGAAATTCCAAAGGGATGAATCTACAAAATATTATTTGGAATAACTTGTTATTATTCGCTGTTAATGTTTGGAATTAGAAATCCTAAATGGATGAATATCCAAAATATAATTGGGAATAACTTGTTATTATTCGTTGTTAATGTTTGGATAAAGAAACCCCAAGTGGTTACTATCCAAAATATTTTTCTAGGAATAATAAGTCATTATCAAACATAATTGAAAGAAGCCTTGATTATAATTGAGGACATTTGAATTTTTGACTCCACGGTTTATGAGCCGTGAGAGTATGAAACACTAAGGCAAAAATAGGCTTTTAAAGCGCACTGAATTTCCTTAGATTTCTAAATTTTTGTCTCTCCTTCTTGCAATTTACGAGTTTCAAACTCTTGAAATACTAAGGGAAAAATGAGCTTTTAAAGCACATGGAATCTCCTTGGATTTCAATCTTAATAAATCTAGTTTGCATCAAACACAGATTTTAAAAGATCTGCATTGGTTCTCCTTGGTACTTTGTAGACACATCTAAAGGTGTGATCCATATTGGCCAAGGGTTCTTGCTTTTAGACTTTAAACCCAAATCCATTCATCATAGCAAACCTATCCTAGGAAAACTAATTAAGAGAACACCAATACCATAGCAATTATAAGGTAAACCAAACACCAAGCAGCTTACCTTAGGTAGGGCGTACTAGGGGTGCTTATACCTTCCCTTTATGCAACCAGTCCCTTACCTTAGAATCTCTGAAAGACCAGTTAGGGTTCCTAGTGACCATAATACTAGGTGGCGACTCCCTTATTCAAAAAAACAAATAGCCTGAAATCAATCGAGGGTCGCCGCGATACTGCCCTCCGCCGCAAGGGTGCGACAGGATGGCGACTCCATAGGGGACCCTAGGACGAGGCTTGGTAATTTGTTTCTTTATGCTATGTATTGTTGGTTTTTTTATATAATATGAATGATACTTTGTTTAAAAGCTTTAGCATGTATTTTTACATTATGTCATACATGATATAGTCATTCATCACTTTATTATTATTATTATCTTTTCAAGGGCACACACATTAAATTTTAAGTTAAGTGGAGGACTAGCAGCTTGTCTTATGACTTGAGTCAAGGTTTAAGTTTGTATAAACCCCAACTCTTTGCTAAGTGTTTAGACTGATAGTGATTGGTACACGTGTCGTCCCACTATCTAGTGAACCCCCACATTGCCTTTACGAGGGTGATTACTGGGACAACAAGAGACCCTTTTTAGAGACCAAGTAGTAAACCTACCCTATGTCTCACGTAAAGGAACTAGAACCTATCCTTAGGGTGTATGCTCCATAATATCCTTTGCATCAAAACAAGTCTAACCCTAAAGCATCTTAAATTGCAGGTGACACGACCAAAAGATTGATGTCTTCTCCCAAGTGTAGGAGTGTCGAAGTAATAAATAACCCGGCAAGACCGGGGTCGAACCACAGGGAGGTTAACTATATAAATTATAGTTAACAACAACAACAACAA
>Ga0325400_1006055_pt1 | contig 11474 bp, 10 predicted proteins | sample PopdelMetagenome_2_FD_205662 | JGI IMG/M metagenome (GOLD analysis project Ga0325400, IMG submission 205662) | Populus deltoides microbial communities from Bellville, Georgia, United States - Xylem-PdKOR-R1 | ecosystem: Host-associated > Plants > Phyllosphere > Stem > Wood/Secondary xylem...
CCTGCTGCGGCGCCGCGCATATGGCCAGCAAGGCGACGGCGAGAATGCTCACGCCGCGGTCCACCCGCCGTCCACCGGCAGGTTGGCGCCGGTGATCGACGCCGCCTCGTCGCGGCACAGGAACAGCGCCAGCGCCGCCACCTGCTCGGGGGTGACGAAGGCCTTGGTCGGCTGGGCGGCGAGCAGGACGTCGTTCACCACCTGCTCGCGGGTCAGCCCACGCGCGCGCATCGTGTCGGGAATCTGGTTCTCGACCAGCGGCGTCCAGACATAGCCGGGCGAGACGCAGTTCACGGTGACCCCGTGCGCCGCGGTCTCCAGCGCCACCGTCTTCACCAGCCCCGCGACCGCATGCTTGGCGGCGACGTAGGCGGACTTGTTGGGGCTGGCGACGAGGCTGTGCGCCGAGGCGGTGGTGATGATCCGCCCCCACCCCCGCGCCTTCATCCCCGGCACCACGCCGCGCATCAGGTGCCAGGCGGAAGCGAAGTTGACCGCGACGATCGCGTCGAACCGGTCGGTGGGGAAATCCTCGATCGGGGCGACGTGCTGGATGCCGGCGTTGCTGACGGCGATGTCGCACCCGCCGGCGCGATCCTCCGCGAACCGGACGAGGTCGACGATCTGGTCGGGATCGGCCATGTCGGCGGGGTGGTGGAACGCAGCCGTGCCGCTCAGCGCCTCGAGCTCGGCGCGGATCGTCTCGATCGCGTCGGCGTCGCCGAAGCCGTTGAGCACCACCGCCGCCCCCGCCCCCGCAAAGGCGCGCGCATAGGCGAGGCCGATCCCCGAGGTCGATCCGGTGACGATCGCGGTCTTGCCCTTCAGGAACATCCACGCTCTCCTTCGCGCCCGTTCCTGCCCGCGCGTCCGCACCGTTGCAACCCGATCGGCACCCCGCGCATTCGTGCCGCAACCGCAACGGAGCTGCTGATGCGCCTCGACGATTTCGACCCCGACATCAACGTCCGGGACCAGGGCAATACCGGCGGCGGCTTCGGCGGGTTCGGTGGCGGCGGCGGCGGCGGCGGCCTGCTGTTCGGCTTGTTGCCGCTGATCGGCAGCCGTTTCGGATGCGGCGGCATCGTCGTGGTGCTGCTCCTCCTTGCGGTGTTCGGCGGGCTGGGCAACATCGGCGGCATGCTGGGCGGCGGCGGCACGACCGGCGGGCAGCAGGTTCAGGGCGAGCGGGTCGGCGCCGCCGCGGCGTGCACCACCGATCCCGCCAAGCGCGCCGCGTGCAACGCGTTCAGTTCCGCCGAAAACACTTGGGAGGCGCTGTTCGCCCGCCAGGGACAGCAGTTCCGCGCTCCCGGCCTGATCTTCTTCGATCAGAACGGCCGGTCCGGCTGCGGCGCCGCGCAGGCGGCGATGGGGCCGTTCTACTGCCCGACCGACAGCACCGTCTACCTCGACACCGGCTTCTTCGACGAGCTCGTCAGCCGCTTCAAGGCCGGCGGCGACTTCGCTCAGTACTATGTCATCGCGCACGAGTTCGGCCACCACATCCAGAACCTGACCGGTGCCGCCGCGCAGGTGAGCCGCATCCAGCAGAGCGGCGGCCGCACGGCGGGCAACGCCGCGTCGGTCCGGCTCGAGCTCCAGGCCGATTGCTATGCCGGCGTCTGGGCGGCGCAGAACCGCGACCGGCTCGACCCGGGCGACATTGAGGAGGGGCTGACCGCCGCCGCCGCGATCGGCGACGACACGCTCCAGCGCGAGAGCGGCGGGCGCGTGGTGCCAGACAGCTTCACCCACGGCACCTCCGCCCAGCGGCAGACCTGGTTGCGCCGCGGGCTCCAGACCGGCGACCCGGCGCAATGCGACACGTTCTCCGGAGCGATCTGATCCGCGGCGCACACCACGACGGCAGAAGCGACGCGCTGAGCGACGGCGTCGCGCCGGGGACCGGTCGCCCGTCGCTCAGCCCCGGAACCGCGCCAGATCGCGGTCCATCTCCCGTCCGTCGAACGGCACCACGATGACCTTGCTGCCGTGGCCGTTGCCGCCGGTCTGCTACTCCTGGGCGCGTCGATCACCAGGAAGGTCAGCGCCGTCACGTGCCCGCCTTTCATCTACACCGCCGGTCGCTCCAGCTTGTTCCGGCGGTTGACCGTGCCCTCGGCGTAGCGGAGGGAGTCGGCTCCCGGCTCGTAGGCCAGCCCCTGCAAACGCCGGCCGGCAACGCCGTTGCGGGAAATCAGGTGATAGGCGCGGCGGTCGCGCCAATGGTTGACGACCATGTGGTACAGGCCACCGCCCAACCAGAGCACCGGGTCCTCCAGCCGTCCGAGATGTCGCTGCGGCAGGCCGGGGAGCCCGACGAACACGCTGGTGCCCATCACCTCGTAGGGGCCGAGGACCCCTTCGCGGCCGAGCAGTAACTGGCCCGAACGCTGAACCATCCGGAAGCCGCCGTCCGGCCGCGCGACGATGCTGAAGTTCGACGCGCGCCACCGCCGCGGCGTCGGCCCGGCCTCCGGCACGTCATCGGGGTGGAACACGCCGCGCTTCTCGGAACATCCTCGTCCCTTCCATGCGGCAAGGCTGCGGCCCCGCGCGCCGGGTGGCCGCGGCCCCACCCGAAGGGGTGGTCGCGGCCGGTCACATCCCGACACTGCCCATCCGCTCAGACCCGCACCAGCATCTTGCCGGTGTTGCCGCCCGAGAACAGCCCCAGGAACGCGTCGGGCATCGCGTCGAGGCCGTCGTGCACCGTTTCCTCGCGCGTCAGCCTGCCCTCGGCGAGCAACGCGCCCATGCCCTGGTAGAACTCGGTCGCGCGCGGCAGGAAGTCGCTGACGATGAAGCCCTCGATCCGCACCCGGTTGCCGATCAGCCGCGGAAGGTATCGGAGCCCGGTCGGCCCGGCGTCGTTGTAGACGTCGATCATCCCGCAGATCGCGAAACGTGCACGCGGGCGGGCATGGGCGAGCGCGGCGTCGAGATGGTCGCCGCCGACGTTGTCGAAATAGACGTCGATGCCCTTGGGCGCGGCATCGGCGAGGCCCTTCACCACCGGTCCCGCCTTGTAGTCGACGACGTGGTCGGCCCCCAGGCTCCTGACCCACGCGCACTTCTCGGCGCCTCCCGCCGCGCCGATCACCGTCATGCCGCGCGCCTTGGCGAGCTGGACGACCGTCGATCCCACCGCACCGCCGGCGGCGGAAACGAACACCGTGTCGCCCGCCTTGGCCGCCGCGACCTCGAACAGGCCGTACCAGGCGGTCATCCCCGGCATGCCGAGCTGCCCCAGGAACGCCTGCGGCGGCGCGGCGAGCGGCGGCAGCTTCTGCGCCTCGATCGCCGCCAGCACCGCCTCGTCCCGCCAACCCCGCATGTGGAGGACGAGGTCGCCGACGGCGATCCCCTCGGCGCGGGTCTCCACCACCTCGCCGACCGCCCCCCCGTCCATCGGCTGCCCGATCTGGAAGGGCGGAACATAGCTCTTCACGTCGTTCATCCGCCCGCGCATGTACGGATCCACCGACAGCCAGCGGTTGGCGACCCGGACCTGCCCGTCCTCGAGCGGCGCCGCGGCGAGATCGACCAGCGCGAAGTCGCGGTGCGTGGGCATGCCCTGCGGTCGGGCGGCGAGGGTCCAGGCACGGGGCATCGGCGAACTCCTTTGATTGCGGCGAGCAGGGTAGCGGCGGCGCATGGCGGCGTCATCCCCGACCGGCGCGCCGTGCGGGCGCGTGGCCGCTTCGCGCGGTCGCCGCGGACCATCGATCCCGGCGTGAGCGGTGTTGCACTGCCCGAAGCGAGCCGCTAAGGGCGCTGCTTCCGGCTAGGCCGGCAAGGCGCGGGGCCGTAGCTCAGATGGGAGAGCGCTGCAATCGCACTGCAGAGGTCAGGGGTTCGATTCCCCTCGGCTCCACCACCGCGCCTGTTGCATCACGTACGACGCGGTCCGGTCCGACCATCGGCCGCCGTGCCTCCCGCCACCGTGGGATTACCGGCTTCAGCGAACATGACGATGACCGATCGCGGCTGGCGACGCGGTGGTTGCGCGACGACGGACCGTGGACGCAGGCGTCCGTGCCCAGTCATAGGGCGGGGGTCCGGAAGCCATGGCGCGGCAGCCTTGATGCGGGCGACGCGATGCCGTGCGATACTTCGGCCAACAGACCGCACTCCGCTCCATCCCGCGGCCGGTACGCCGTTTCGGCGGCATGATCTCGACCGCACCCGCTACCGTCGGGACCGCGGGCGATCGTTCATGGTCGGGTGCGATGGTCCCGTTGTCACCCGCAACCGGTCAGGCGGGCGCTTTGTCGGCGCATCCTCGTAGCGGCCGGGATCCAGCAGCGGCGCACGATCCGTCAACGACGGCATCCTCCTGATCACGGCCCGGCTCGCTGGGCCGAAGGCTGCGTCCCCCGAACCGCAGCGGCGAGGCCGGCGCGCTAGAGACAGAGGATCGCCCGTGTCGATCCGGTCGGCGACAAGCTGCCACTCGCCACCGGCCGAGGCTCAATCTTGCCAACCGGTGTCGCCTTCCGGCGGTGGGCGGGCCCGACCCCGTGTCGCCGGCGGGTCACCCGCCGCCGATGATGATTCAGAGGCGAAGTCGATCGGCGTGGACGGCCGAAGGCACACTGGGCTACCACTTCGGGTCACCGCTTCAGCCAGGTGGACGCCGGATGCCGACACTCTATTCGTTGAAGCCGCAATTCCAGGCGCTTCTCAGGCCGTTGGTCGGGCGAATGGCGGACGCGGGCATTTCAGCCAACCAGGTAACGATCATCGCCGCCGCCGGTTCGGTGATCACCGGTTCGGGCATCATCTGGTCGGATAGCAGGCGGGCGTTCCTGATACTGCCGGTCTGGTTCCTCGTCAGGATGGGATTGAACGCCATCGACGGCATGCTGGCACGCGAGTTCGGGCAGAAGTCGACGCTGGGGGCCTATCTGAACGAACTGGGTGATGCCGTCGCCGATGCGGCGTTGGTCGCCCCGTTCGCGGTCGTCGCCGCATTCTCTCCCGCATGGGTGTTCGCGGTGATCTTCCTCGGCGCGCTGAGCGAATATGCCGGCGTCATGGGTCCGCTTGCCGGTGCGAGCCGTCGCTACGATGGGCCGCTCGGTAAGAGCGACCGCGCACTCACCTTCGGGGCGCTGGCGACATGGATCGGGGTCGGCGGCCCCTTGCCGCCATGGACCGCATGGATCATGCCCGTGCTGGCCCTGCTGCTCGCCGCCACGGTGGTCAACCGGGTTCGAAGCGGCGTCGCCGAAGTCGCCGGCAAGGGGGATCAGCGATGACACGTCAATGCCGGGAACACGCGTTCGAGACCCATGACGGGGTCCGGCTCGTGTATCGCCACTGGCCCGCGACCGGCGCCGATCCCCAAGGCGCGGTGCTGCTGCTGCATCGCGGCCATGAACATGGCGGACGGATGGGCCATGTGGTCGACGAGCTGGACCTGCCCGACCATCATTTCTTCGCCTGGGATGCGCGGGGACACGGACGGTCGCCGGGAAGGCGGGGTCATTCGCCGTCGCTAGCCCATACCGTGCGGGACCTGGAGACCTTTTCCCACCATGTCGCCGAACATCACGCGGTGCCGCGGGACGACATGGCCGTGATCGCGCAATCGGTGGGTGCGGTGGTCGCGGCCACCTGGGCACACGACTACGCCCCGCCGATCCGGGCCCTCGTCCTGGCCGCCCCGGCGTTCTCGGTAAAGCTCTACGTGCCGCTGGCACGTCCCGGTCTGGCGTTGATGCGGCGATTGCGCGGGCCGTTCGACGTCAATTCATACGTCAAGGCGCGGCTCCTCACCCACGATCCCGCGCGCCAGGCCAGCTACGACACCGATCCGCTGATCTCCCGCGCGATCTCGGTCGATATCCTGTTGCAGCTCTACGAGGCCGGAGAGCGCGTGGTCGCCGATGCGGGCGCCATCACCATACCGACGCAGGTCCTGATCGCCGGATCGGATTACGTGGTGCGGTCCGCGCCGCAGCATGCGTTCCACGAACGTTTGGGGACGCCGGACAAGGAGTGCCGCACCTATCCCGGCCTGTTCCATGACATCCTGGGAGAAGCCGAGCGAGCGCCCGTACTCGCCGACATGCGGCGGTTCCTGGCCGATCGCTTCGCCCGGTCGCGGGCGACGATCGACCTGACCGGCGCCGACCGGGCGGGATATACCAAGGCCGAGTCGGACAGACTAGCCGCGCCGTTGTCGATCGCCTCGCCCCGGGGGCTGTGGTGGTGGGCATACCGCGCCAATCTGCGGCTGGGCGGCCTGTTCTCGCGTGGCATAGCCCTGGGTCACGGCACCGGCTTCGATTCCGGATCCACGCTGGACTACGTCTACCGCAACCATGCCGAGGGCAAGCTCGGCATCGGCAAGGCGATGGACCGCGCCTATCTGGATGCGATCGGCTGGAAAGGTATTCGCCAGCGCAAGCTGCACGTCGAGGAGCTGATCCGCTCGGGCCTGGCACGGCTGCGCGACGCGGGCGTGCCCGCGCATATCGTCGATATTGCCGCGGGCCATGGACGCTACGTTCTGGATGCGCTCGCCAAGGCGCCGGAGCCGGTCGAGACGATCCTGCTGCGCGACTATTCCGACATCAACATAGCCGCGGGTGGCGCCCTGATCGCCGAGAAGGGCCTGTCCACGACCGCCCGGTTCGAGAACGGCGACGCGTTCGACGCGGACCGGCTGGCCGCGATTCGGCCCGCGCCGACGCTGGCGATCGTGTCGGGATTGTATGAGCTGTTCGGCGACAATGATCTCGTCGGCCGGTCGCTTGCCGGTCTCGCCCGCGCGGTGCCGGATGGGGGCTATCTGGTCTATACCTGCCAACCCTGGCACCCCCAGCTCGAGATGATTGCGCGCGCGCTGACGTCGCACCGCGCCGGACAGGCGTGGGTGATGCGTCGTCGCACACAGGCCGAGATGGACCAGCTGGTCGCGGCAGCAGGCTTCCGCAAGGTCGAGCAGCGCATCGACCGGTGGGGCATCTTCACGGTGTCGCTCGCCATCCGCGAGAGCGGCGCTCGATCTTGACCGGCGCATCCGTCGCCGCGCAGAAGCCATCGCCGCTGCGTGCGCTCGCGGCGCTGATCGCCCTGGGGGTATTGTTCTACGGCAGCTACGGCCTCGCCAACTGGCTGGCGTCGCGCCGGGACGACGTGCCCTCGATCGTGTTCGATTGGGAGCGGTCGATACCGTTCGTGGCGTGGACGATCATCCCTTATTGGACGACCAACCTCTTCTATTCGGCCTCGCTGTTCCTGTGCCGCGACGCGCATGAGCAGCGTGTCCACGTCCGGCGTCTGGTGTTCGTCCAGCTGATCGCCGTCGCCTGCTTCATCGCCTTTCCGCTGAAGTTCTCGTGGCCGAAGCCGCCGACCACCGGTGTCGCCGGTGGGCTGTTCGAACGGCTCGCCGGGTTCGACATGCCGTTCAACCAGGCGCCGTCGCTCCACGTCGCGCTGACCGTCATCCTCGCGGCCTTCTACCTGCCGCGCCTGCCGCGCTGGCTGCGGGTGCCGTTCCTGGGCTGGTCGTCACTGGTCGTCGTATCGACCCTGACCACCTACCAGCATCATTTCATCGACCTGCCGACCGGGGGACTGCTCGGCTGTCTGGTCGTCTGGGCGCTGCCCGTCGACGAACGCTCGCCGCTCGCGCATCGGTCCGGGACCATGCCGCCCGACCGGCTGCGGCTGGGGGTGCGCTACGCGGGCGGGGCAGCGTTGTTCACGATGCTGGCGACGCTCGGCGGCGGCTGGCTCTGGTTTCTCTGGCTGGCGGTATCGCTCACGATGGTGGCATCCGCTTACCTGTTCATCGGTCCCGCCGTCTTCGCCAAATCGTGCGATGGACGGATCGGAGGGGCGGCCCGCATCCTGCTGGCGCCCTATCTGCTGGCCGCGTGGGTCAACTCGCGGCTCTGGACGTGGAACGATCCAGCCCCGGTGCAGGTCGTACCGGGACTGTGGCTCAGCCGCTTTCCGTCGCGGACGGGCATGGCGGCCGCCGGGCGCGTGGTCGATCTGACGGCCGAGATGTCGCGTCCGCGATGGGCCGTGGGGGCGGACTGGCAAAGTTTCCCGTGCCTGGACCTCGTCGCGCCCGATCCGCAGGTGCTGGAGGCGGCGGCACGCGCTATCGGCCCGGTGGGGTCGGATACACCCGTGACCGTGTGCTGCGCGCTCGGATATGGCCGCAGCGCCGCGGCGGTTGCCGCCTGGATGGTCCTCAACCGCGAAGCCGCCAGCGTGAGCGACGGGGTCGCCCGACTGCGCAGCGTCAGGCCCAGGCTGGCGATCAGCCAGAGCCAGCTTCGCGCGATCCGCTCGGTCAGCGGCGGTGACTGAAGTGGCGCGCTGGCCCGCCACCCTCGCCCACGCGGCCGCGGCCGGAACCGTGCCGTGGCAGAACGCCTCCGCGGCTATCGGGCTGATCGGTCTGGCATCCGCCGTCGTCGGCGGGGCGACGATATCGTTACCGATCTCCCTCGGCCTGTTGGTCCTGAACGCGGCGTTGCTCGCAGGGGGGCTGTGGTTGAGCCTACGTCTGCGGATCGACGCGGTGCTGTTCCACGCCCTGGCCGAGGGCGACGGTTCGGACGAGTTCGACCGGGCGATGGTGGACCTCGGATGGCTCGACGCCGGCAGGGCCGGACGGCCGATGCCTTACCGCGTGGCAGGGTTGATGCGTTTGGTTCGGCTGCTCGTCCTGCTGGTCGCGGCACAACTAATGCTGCTGATCGTCACGGGATGGCTGACATGGCGTTGATCCGCGCCCTCGCCGCCCAGGCGACCGCGCGGCTCATCGCCGGCTTCGCCCGGCTGACGACCGGCGTGTACGGCGACTGGCGCGGCTGCCAGCCTGCGGTCAACCAGCGCGTCTACTTCGCCAATCATAGCAGCCACGGCGATTTCGTGCTGATTTGGACGGTGCTGTCCGGCGCCGCGCGTCGGCAGACCCGCCCCGTCGCCGCGGCCGACTACTGGAGCAGGCCGGGGCTCCGGCGCTTCATCGGCGCGCATGTGTTCAACGCATTGCTGATTGACCGGCAGGCGGGCGGCGGCAGCGCGGTCGCGGCGATGACCGATGCGTTGGCGCGCGGCGACTCCCTCATTATCTTTCCGGAAGGGACCCGCAACACTGGCGATGCGCCGCTGCTGCCGCTGCGGTCCGGCATCCATCATCTTGCGCGCGCCTGTCCCGCGGTCGAATTCGTGCCGGTCTGGATCGACAACATCTCGCGCGTCATGCCCAAGGGGGAGCTGCTGCCGGTCCCGTTGCTGTGCTCGGTGATCTTCGGCGAACCGATATCGGTCTCGCCGGACGAGCCGCGGGAGGCGTTCCTGCTGCGGGCCAGTCAGGCGCTGCTGCGACTGAAACCTGGTGAGGGACCATCATGACCTATCTTGCGGACCGGCGATGGCTGCTCGACCATCCCACGCTTCTCCTGTTCGCCGGTCTCGGGGTGGTCCTGCTGCTCGCGACCGCGATCGGCAGGACCCTGGTGATGATCCACGGCAACACGCAGACGATCGACAACCTCAACCAGCGGATCGACGCCTGGTGGGTGATGGTGGCGGCGATGGGCATCGCCTTCATCTTCGGCCTGCCCGGCCTAGTGATCCTGTTCGCGCTCTTGTCGTTCTGGGCGCTGCGCGAGTTCCTGACGCTGACCCCGACTAGGCACGCCGACCATTCCTCGTTGCTGTTGCTCTTCTTCGTCGGCCTGCCCGTCCAATATCTGCTGGTTTGGCAGCAATGGTATGGCCTTTATTCGATTTTTCTGCCCGTCTACGGCTTCCTGGTGCTGGCGATCGCCGCCACGTTGCGCGGTGATGCGGAGAACTTCCTGCAGCGGGTATCGTTCGTCCAATGGGGTATGATGATCTGCATCTACTTCTTGTCGCACGTACCCGCGCTGGTGACCTTACCGCTGGCGTCCGGCCGTCCGGCCGACGGGCTGTTGCTGATCGCCTTTCTGGTCATCGTCGTCCAGGGATCGGATGTGCTTCAATACATCTTCGGCAAATTGCTCGGCCGCCATCCCGTCTCGCCCCGGCTTTCGCCGTCGAAAACATGGGAGGGGCTGGTCGGTGGCATCGCCAGCGCCACGCTGCTCGGCGCGGCCCTTTGGTGGATCACCCCGTTCAATGTTCCCGTCGCGGCCGGCATGGCGTTCGTCATCTGCGTGACGGGCTTCTTCGGCGGCCTCGTCCTCTCCGCGATCAAGCGTGACCGCGGCGTCAAGGACTGGGGGCGGATGATCCGGGGACATGGCGGCGTCCTGGATCGACTGGACAGCGTGATCTTTGCCGCGCCCGTCTTCCTGCATCTCACCCGCTACTGGTACACCGTATAGACGGCACCCAACGCCATGATGACGATGACGGCATTGAGGTGCGTCTCGCCGCCGTGAAGAAGGGGCCCGCGCCGCGTGCCGGTTGCAACGGCTCACTTTTGTGCCGGCGAAGCTGTTCGTGGGGGGTCCACCTGTGACGTAGCGAGGTTTGTGCGGGCGTGGGGCGTGGGCGGCGCGTGGGTGCCTCGCCGGGTCTGGGTCGCCGGATCGTCCATCTCGCCAGTGGATCAATCACCGCCATGATGGGCCGCTCGCCGATCTGCTTGCCGGATGCGAGGCGCGGAGGCACGCTGGAGTAAGAGGTTTCCGATGGGGTGACGACAGCGGTCGCGGTTCTGTCTCATACGGCGCCGCTGCGGCGACACGGATCGACGGTGGCCGACAGGTTCGTGCTGCTCGCCGTTTTTCGAGTTGAGGACGAAGCCGTTGCGGCTCATCGCCCCTTTCTGCCGGGTGCGATCCGCTTGCCGGAGCACGGACGTGGTCGCCGAGCGTGTACGGCGGCGCTGCTTGGCGCTGCCGCACACGACGACGCCCTCCGGCCGGTGGGCGCGGAGGGCGTCGTCATGTGCATGGTTGGTTGCGGGGACAGGATTTGAACCTGTGACCTTCAGGTTATGAGCCTGACGAGCTACCGGGCTGCTCCACCCCGCGCCAACCGTTGTGCCGTCCGTGTTCGTGGCTGGACGGCGACGAGCGACCGAGCGGTACGGCTCGGGGCCCGTGCGGACATTGGAATGGGTTCTTGCTGCCCCTCACCGGCGTCAATGCCTGGCGACGACCTACTCTTCCATCGCTTGGGCGATAGTACCATTGGCGCAGTCGGGTTTCACGGCCGAGTTCGGGATGGGATCGGGTGGGACACCGACGCTATGGTCACCAGGCAATGGCGCCGGTGAGGGACAGCGGGTTCAAATCGATGCGTGCACGTTCATGTTCCGGCTGAGCTGAAACACCCACCCCGTCCGGCCACCTGGCCGGCGCTGATGTTGGGGGTGTGGGCTCATCAAGCGCGAATAGAGCGATTAGTACCGGTTAGCTTCACGCGTCGCCGCGCTTCCACATCCGGTCTATCAAGGTCGTGGTCTTCGACCGCTCTGAGAAATCTTATCTCGAGGG
>Ga0325400_1006056_pt1 | contig 11472 bp, 9 predicted proteins | sample PopdelMetagenome_2_FD_205662 | JGI IMG/M metagenome (GOLD analysis project Ga0325400, IMG submission 205662) | Populus deltoides microbial communities from Bellville, Georgia, United States - Xylem-PdKOR-R1 | ecosystem: Host-associated > Plants > Phyllosphere > Stem > Wood/Secondary xylem...
AGAACTGATCCATCCATGATTGATTGGCCTTGTGATGAGGTAGAAGAATCTCTTCTCACTGAATTATTCCCTAGTCCTTGGATTTTGACACGTTATAACATAGTCCTTCATGCTTGAAGACTTTCGTGCTTGGAGTCCTCCTACCCTGTGTGACCATCATTGTCTTGTTAAGACGTTTTGGTATTTCTACCCTAATAAAGGCTGACAAGAGTCAAAATAGATTTGAAAAAGAAGAGGGACTAAGCTGTAACGAGTTAAGAAAACCCAGGATCAAAGCATGATTTATTCAAATCTATTACAGTTTAATAGGGTAGGGCCGTTTGCAAAAAGTCACGGTTATTAGATAGCCCTCTTCGAGAAAGATGATGCTTGCACATGACACGGTCGGTGTTGGAGCAGTCTATTTTAGGGCTTTATTAGTCAAATTTAATCACGGCTCTCTGTCCGTCGGGGCACCGGCAGAGTGTATTTATATGCTCATGTTTATCGATGAGATAAATAATAGTAAAATCTAGAATCAGGCTGTAGACTTCCCAAGATCAGTGTGAATATTTTAACTTCTAATCAATAAATCATAGAAACAACTTGCACGAAAATGTCAAAAAAGTAAGGAAGTAGGTTCAGCTTGAAGATTGGCCAAGAGAAGGAATAGCCGTATCGTTTCACAATCCAATAGCATTGATGCCATTAATTTGGATAGGGCCAGTGATGTGGCTGAAGTAAAGCAGTGAGTCATGTCTCCTTCTCCTGCTGTACAATTAATAGACTTTTCTTTGCTTCTTTGAACAAATAGATAATTATTAAGAATTCGGTGGTGGATGATTCCGAACGCAAACTCAGTTTCATCGTTTTTTGGGAGACGCGATGACAATTATTGTAGAAACATTGTCGGGGCAGTTGATGTTGCATCTTGATGTATTCCTGCATTTGGGGCTAAAAGTCTTGCCTGCATCAAGACTTTCTTCCATTTTTTAAGTGGGAATCTTCTCGTATTCTCATTAGATAATTCGGAGGCAATGACAAAGAGATGACTCAACTTTCACGCCGAATCCACTAGCTGTATAATCATCTTTCATGTAGTCGATTCATTCCTTCAGCTAATTAGTTCTGGACACAAATTTCAAAATTTCCCGTGCACACTCATGCATCCTTCCGAAAAACAGAGAAACCGAAAATTTTAAATTATGGTACATGTATCTTCAGATATAACTGAGTCTGTACAGCTAATATCTAATGATGTGGCATGTGTTGTATCCATAGGGAAATTGTAAGGAGTTACAGTATACAAGTTCGAGAACTGGGGTTTAGAATACAGGAACTGATATCAGAGAGCTTAGGCCTCGAAAAGGATCACATAAAAAATGTTTTGGGTGAACAAGGACAGCATATGGCTGTAAACTTTTACCCTCCATGTCCAGAGCCAGAGTTGACTTATGGATTGCCAGCACATACAGACCCCAACGCCCTAACAATTTTACTTCAAGACGTATCAGTGGCAGGCCTTCAAGTCCTCCTCAAAGATGGAAAGTGGGTTGCAGTTAATCCTCATCCGGATGCATTTGTCATCAACATTGGTGACCAGTTACAGGTAAACCTGCATTTCCTTTGTTTTTTTGTTTCCTTTTACCAAGGAGAACGGAAAACGAGTGCCGTTGAGCTGCAAGGCTCAATGGCAACGAACATTTTCATGTCCTTGTTTGTTGTCAGACACATGCTAACAACTTAAGTTCAAGGGTCTTCTTACGACTATGAATGATTGCAGGCACTAAGCAATGGAAGATATAAGAGTGTGTGGCACCGAGCCATTACGAATACTGAAAAGGCAAGAATGTCAGTTGCTTCCTTCCTCTGTCCGTTTGATAACGCATTGATCACCCCACCAAAAGCTCTCACCGATGATGGAACCGGAGCCATATACAGGGATTTCACGTATGCTGAATATTACAAGAAGTTTTGGAGCAGGAACTTGGATCAAGAACATTGTTTGGAACTTTTCAAGAACTAATTAATAGCAGTACATTTATTAATAAGTGATGCGCCCATATATCACCTTACTATTGTTGCAATTTGCTAATAAATCCAGGTCGTGGAGAAGGCAGTTATTGTTGTTTTTTTTTCTTCCTGAAATCCTGGACTGACACATCGTCCAAATCAGCCTTAAATTCTTGTTCAGTTTGTGAAATGATGGCAGCAGCAGGCTAGTTTCTAGCATACGCAGTGTTTTGTTCCAAGCATCAGGGTGTTGCTGCGAGTTATAGGGAAGATTATTTGTTACTGTCTCAGATGATGTTAGATATTCGAATTTTTTCCAGTCGGTGTTCAATTGTTGGTTCATGCTACCTCCTGTTGATTTTGAACTTTGATTCGTGTACTATTAATAGATGTTCATTGGTAATCGTTGTTGTAATCAGACAGAGACTTGTGCAATTTATTTTATGCTACCATTGCTTAGAATGTTGAATCCCCCTGCTCAACAACAGTTCTATAACATCATTACCAGCATCACAGCCTCACTAAGGTTCAATCCTAGGTGCTTTCTTAGGACAATATTCCATTCAAAGGCTTATCAAAAGTCATCCAGCCTCCAGCTTCAGTTCCTGGGCCATGATGGTCTGCAAAATTTTAGTCCAAGTAATTGGCTCAGGCCTTGACGCAACCATTAACAATTCAGAGGCTGATAAAATGTTATCCACCTCCAACTCTTATTTGAAACACATTGGCCTCCCCCCTATTAAGATTCAGATCTGGGAATAAATATTCAGTTCATCATCATCATCATTATTGTTAGACCGAGAGAAATGTAGATTAATGCAAACAGAAGGAAAACAAAAAAGCCATTACAAAGACAAGCCTGGATTTTTTAAGGGAGAGGCAGAGTTCCTTTAGACAGAAGGAAAATATTGAGGTGATAGTTGGCAAGAACACCAAACTCATGCAGCGACAGAAACCAGCTAGCACTGATTACGCCATAGCTTACAAACTTTTTCCTGTCTAGTAAAAGAGCAAAGAAGCATAGTTTATTTCAGCCCAACCCATTGAAATACAAGACAATGAAGAAGGCCAATCCGAAACCTGACTAAGCCTTTTGATTTTTTTTATTTTTTTTTTGTATTGTCCATTTTAATGTCTTATTTTTTTTTGCACCTCCGGCCCATAACTTGCAGAAGATTCATAATGTTTCAATTATTAGATACTCGCAATCAATTTCAAGCCCTTAAACTTCGAAGTTTGAGATGATTTTAGACCAGCGGGCTCAGGCTCAAACGAGTATGAACCATAGTTATTAAATTCGGCCCGGGGGTTAACCCGACCAAAGGGTCGGGTCCTGAGTTTTATAGGTCAACCCGGGTCAACTCGGGACAACTCGAAAAAATTTAAAAAATACTTAAAATTTTACTGTTTTATATGAAAAAATTAAAAAAAATTCATGTAAATATAAACTTACATTTTATAAATAATAAAATTTTAAAAATATATTTTAATTTTTTTTTTCTCATATTAAAAAATATTATATTATTTAAAAAAATTTAAAAAAAGCACACATAAAGCCTTAAAATTTTCCCTATCCCTACCAAAAGTGAAAACAAGTCACCGCTCTTTCCCCTCTTTCAAGAGCACACCCCACCTAATTGATTGGAAGACCTACAACCACAAGTAAATCGAATAAAAAGTTAAAAAGTAGTGAGGAATTGGTTCGTATAAAAAACACTAATTGTTCTAGAAGCAGCATAGCACCCACATAATTACCCTGTCATCACTAGATTTGGCCCAAAAACAAGCATTGACTTTCTGGTTAGGATCTTCAAGCAACAAAGGAATTTGCTTTCATGTCTCTTTAATGTATTCCAAAATGATTAGTGATTCATAGATGGCCTTACCCAGCTCTCTCTCCTTCGACCAGCTATTAGCAGCAGCTAAAGACAATAGCGTTCCTCACTCTCTCTACCTCTCCGTTGCTAACAGCAGCTCATTGTAGAGAAGATGAAGAAATGAGAAGGAAAGCCGAAAGACAGAAATCACATTTAAAGAAAAAAACTGGGTTTCGTCCGGGTCGTCCCGGGTCGTCTGGGTAATGGTTCAACCTGCCGGGTCGACCGGGTTTTGTCGGGTTGTTACACCGGTTGGTTACTTATGAAACCCGGACCAGTCCAGCCACCGGGTCAGCTGGGTCCTGGGTCAACCCACCGAGCCGATCCGGGTTTAATAATTATGGTATGAACTACTCAGTACTGAGACAACCAAACTCTGTCAATTGGTAAAAAAGATGAGATAAAAGATTGGTGGTGCATGTGCTCCCTCTTATTCGCCTCATGGTCCAGGTGAAGACCCGCCTTCTCCTCCAACGTGTAAACCCCCAAAATAAACTTTCATAAAAAAAGATAAAAGGTGGGGGTTAAATCCGTGGAGGAAATCAAATAAATTCAATTGCTAAGGGGGATTTTAAAAGATGAAAAGAGATACAACTCAAATTATAAAGAAGAGGGAAAAATAGGCCAAAGTATAATTAAAAAGAATGAGACTATAAATACTCCATTCTCTCCTCCATGTGGCCGATTGCATTAAGACAAAAACGAGGAGGAGATTTAAGATTTTCTTCCATCAAAATTAAGAGAGAAAAAAAAACCAAAATTGTTAGGGCTATATAAACTCTAGATACTAAGTAGAGAAAACATCATTTGCTAAAGGAATTGATAAGGAAACCAGTGAAGAAATTGTGTGGGAAAAAAAAGGGAGAGGGTCGGCTATATGCAAGGGGGGAGAAGCTAAAAATGTTCAACCAAATTAGAGTTGAAACCCAAATTTCCTCTAGGTAAGGAGCCCTAAACCTAATTATGAAAACCAATTCAAATTCGATTAGGAATTGTGCACCAATTTTAAAATTTTAAAATTAGAGTTCTTGAGTGAAATTTGGAGGAATTGCAAAAAATTGTTAACATTAAGTTAATTAAAGTATTATAAGTTGCCTTAAACAATAAATCATGCAAAAATACCAAAGAAAAATCAATGGCCAAAGTGATAAAAGTGGCCGACCATGTGAGGGTTGAATGAGAGGAAAAGAAATTCTGAATTTGCTTGATAAATCTTTGCGATATGTTGTCATGATATGAATAATTAGTAAATGAGACAAATAATTGCATGGAAAGGAGAAGGGGACCCTTGGTACTTTTAGGCCAAGTTTCGGCCAAGACCAGATTTAAGAGGGGGATGGGGGATTTTAAGATGTCATATGTTAATGATTAGTGAATTAAGTATGGTAGGAAGCTTAATAATAGGGGAAAACATGATAACTTTATAGTAGGGAACTTCGTGAATCAAATACATTTGTTACGTGAGGAGGAAATGAGTTTATTAATCTTATATATAGCCTATGGCTTTTCTTATGAGGAGTTACGAAATGGAGGAAAAACATACAAAAAGTTGTTTTGAGAGAAAAAAGGGAAATGAGGACAGTTGAAAATTAATCTAAAACCGTTGACGAAAACTGGGCAGATTCATCACCTTGATTTTAGAGAGGATTCAAGCCTAAAATTGATAGAATTTGGGGAAGGTTTCTCATAGATGTTATAGCCAGAAATGTTAGCTTTCTAACGAGTCCAATCTCACTTAATTTGGAGCTCTAGAACTTTAGATATAAATAAATATCTGAGGAGAGGTTGAGCTGCCACCTCTGCTGACAGATTCAGCAAATTGGCAAAACAATGAAATTTAGTCATGTTAGAGGCAGAATCAACTTTCCTTCCCTCAGATAATGTGTAGCATCATGTCTTGGCATTCGAAAGGAAATAATCCATATTTGAAATTAAATTTGTTATGTTAGTTATGATTTGATAATGAATTATAATCTTAAGGGATGTAATGGAAACAAAAATGTAAGGAAACAATTGTAAAAGATGGAATAAATGTTGTCATTATTATTGTTGTTATTTTACAAAATGTAACTTGAGTAACAAATAATGTAGCATGCCTGTGGATTCAGGAGGGGCACGACAATAGCAAGGGAGCGCAAGCCGAGCTTTTGCAGCAGGTAGGTGTTCTATACCTATACCTTCCTTAAATAACAGTAATTTTAGTAATATGTTCAATTCTTAGACCTCATACTTGCGAATGAAGCCAAAAAGAGAAGAGATAAGATGAAATGAATGAGGAATGAAATCAGATTTGATTAATGGATTCGATCAAGAATTACAAACTATGTTAATGGACTTCTCGAATAACCACTTCTTGAATTTGATTAGCCACTATTGAATATGGGAGGCCAATGATGTTAGTAAAATTTACTAACATTGGCATGACCTTTTCAGAGAATAAGAGATACTGAACTTGATTAACTATTGAAGTTAAGAATATTTAATGATATCGACAAATGATGTTAATATCAGCAACCCCATGAAACATGATTAACTATTCCTGATGTGAAAAGTAATGATGCCAAAATTGCTTGACATCAGCATTCCTAAAAATATTCCAAGATGTTATGGAAAATTGATTAACTATTTCAGGTTGGAAATAGTTAATGACATTAATCAGCTGTATTGATGTCGACACTACCACAAACTTGATGAGGCGGTCTTGGCAAAGGCGACTAATGACACCAATGAGATTTATTAGTGTCGGCATTACCTTCCCCAGGTTTTGGAAGGGAGTGGTATGATTGGTATTCGCGTTAGTGAATGGTTGATAATATTAATGAAATGTAAATCAACATTTTAAAGGAATTATTCCTTTGAAATTAATATGTGATATTGGATGAAAATTGTAGGATGAAATGGAGGAAAAAAAATATTTAGTGAATTTTCGGAGGGGTAAACCTAGAAGCATTAGAAGGAGACTATATGAGGTATTGTAAAAAATATGATAGTACGTAGTATTGAAGACACACACACACACACATATCGTTTGATATTTTCTTCATGATAGTATTGCTTTCAGTATAATTATTTCTGAATGTTATGTTGTTGCAGGTCCATCACATTCACGATAGGAGTAACGTTTTAGATTCTCTATCTTTTGTGTTATTTAGGACTGAATGAATGCTAATGTAATTTGTCTTTCAAGAAACTATATAACTTGAATTGTAATAACATTCATTAATTTCAATGGTTGAATGTAAACTATATTACTATGTACTCCTTCATGTATGCTTGTTTTTCTATTTAAGTATCATTTTATGTCCTATTTTAGAATATGGATATTTGGGATATTATAGTTATACTATTGCATGTTATGATGTTTGAGATTACAGATGATTGGGATGTGATTCATTAATGAGTAATAGAAGTGTATAGGTTATTTATCGATAACTTGGGATCTCCTGGTATAAGGGAGACTTTGCCAAAATTTTGGTAAAAATTTCGGCCAACCTTGTATGGATCCGGTTTAAATTTTTTTTTCTTACCATATTTCCCTTTTCTTGATTGATGTGTAGTCCCGAAAATGGGGATGTTATGCAGCACCTTTATTCTAGATTAATTGTATTTGAACTTATAAATGTTTAAATTTTTAATAAATATTCGAATTTTATATTAATTTAATTTTTTAAATTATTTTATATTTTTGTTTAATAGTTTTTTTAAAAATATATATATTTTTTAAATTATTACTAACGAGGATATATTTTACAGAGTTGGAAAAATATTATTGCAAATGTCACTATTATTGTTTACTCATTGATGGAATAATAGACAGTATGTTTGATGGTTTTATGTCAAATTCATCGATGAACATACCAACGGAAGGTAAAAAAATCATTGATGGAATGATATATAGTTTTTATGTCAATGATATGTTATATTCCACGATGAAAATACTGATGGAATGAAGCGGGTAAAGTTTTTTTTAGCGTGCTTTGTCCATCAGTAAATTTATCTGTAAAATTATTACTAATAGACCACAAATCACCAACGAGAGTTTTTTCGATGAATTATTTCTATCCATGAGCTTATCTGTAAGTTTTGATGCCGACAAACAATGAGTATAAATATCGATGAAAAATTCTATCGATAAATCTAAAATTTCTGATGGTGAATGGAGTTTGCCCTACTAAACATACTTTTGAGATTGAACTAACAATCATCAATATCAAACTTGCCTTGGAAGTGGAACCTGAACAAATAAAGTTCATCTACAATATAACATAAAGGCATAATAAGGCCAATGTTGAAGGTGTTTGTACTAAAGGAGTACTTTCAACGAGTGTGGTCCAGAAATTTAACGACGCTAACTTGACTAAATGCTTGACTTCTGATCCATTATTTGATAATTTTGATGAATTTCAAGGAGGCAACTATCCCACAAACTATTAGTTTGAGACCTTTCCTAAGATGTTGTTGCAAGCCAGTGAAATCCGGAGAACTCCCTTCAAGAAAATGAGGCTGAGATCTTTAATCAATTCTACTCAAATTGTTTACTTTGAAGATAATAATTATAAATAAAACTTAGGATTTAATTACTTTGATTGTACAAAAGATGTATGCATTGTTATTTCTATTGATGTTATACATCATACACTTCAAGAAAAATTATTGAAGGTCTTAAGAGAAAATAAAATAGTTATCGGATAGATTTTAGCTAATATAAAAGGTATGAGTCCTGCAATTTACATGTATAGAATCTTACTGAAAGATGATGCCAAACCTGTGAGAGAGCCTCAATCTAAGGTGAACCCAACCATGAAGGAAGTGGCAATGAAAAAAATTTTGAAGCTACTTGACAAAGGAATCATTTGTCCCATATCTGACAATCAATAGGTTAGTCTTGTGCATGTAGTTCCTAAAAAGACATGTTTGACACTTGTTCCTAATGAACAAAATGAGCTCGTTCCTATGAGAATTCAGAATGGGTGGATAATATACATTGATTTCAGGAAATTTAATGCTACCATAAGAAAAGATCATTTCCCAATTCTTTTTTTTTTTTTATGAAATGCTTGAAAGACTGGCAGGTAAATCATTTTTCTATTTCTTAGATTGGTTTTCTAATTGTTATCAAATTGTTGTAGCTCAAGAAGATTTGAAAAAAACAACTTTCACTTATCCATTTGGGACTTTCGCTTACAGATGATCATTTTTTCTAACTTAATTGAAAATTACATTGAAATTTTTATAGATGATTTTACTGTTTATGACAATTCTTTCGATCAACGTTTTGATCATTTAACCAAGGTTTTAAAACAATGCATTAACTCCAACTTGGTTCTAAATTATGAAAAATGCCATTTTATAGTTCAATAGGAAATAGTTTTGGGTCATGTAGTTTCAGGTAGGGATATTGAGGTTGATAAGGCCAGAGTTGATTTAATTACAAGTTTGTCATACCATAGTAATGTTGGGGACATCCGTAATTTTCTTGGCCATGCAAGCTTTTACAGGAGGTTCATCAAATATTTCTTGAAAATTGCACAACAATTGTCAAGGTTATTGTAAAAGGATGTACTATTTAACTTCAAGGAAGAGTGTCAAATATCATTTGACAAATTGAAGACACTGCTTACTTCAGTACTAATTATAAATCCACCTAATTAAGATATTCCCTTTGAGATCATGTGCGATGCGAGTAATTATGCCGTAAAAGTTGTACTTGGCCAATAAAATGGAAAGAAAAGTCATGTTTTTGTTATGCATCAAGGACGCTGAACTCCTCTAAATATAACTATTCTACCACTAAAAAGGAGCTTTAAGCTATTGTATTTACCTTAGACAAGTTTTAGATCATATTTATTTGGATTTAAAGTGATTGTTTTTTTACCATGCTACCCTTCAATATTTACTAGCAAAGAAGGAATCCAAACCAAGACATATACGCATGATTCTTTTATTGTAAGAGTTTGATTTAGAGATCAAGGATCGAAAATGAGCTGACAATTCTATGGTAGATCATTTGAGTAGGTTTATGCGTGAGGAAGATTTATTGCCCATTGCTTAGACATTCCCCAATGAGTAGCTACTGCATGTGCAAGGTAAGGAACCTTGGTTTGCTGATCAGGTAAATTTCATAGTTGCTGGAATGTTGCCTAATTATTTGAATAAGGTAAAGAAAAACAAAATAAAAATGACTCTAAGTATTATATATGGGAAGAACCATACCTTTGGAAAATATATAGGTTTTTATTACATTATTTGTTGATGTGTAACTAACAATGAAATTCATTCCATTCTTACGTATTATCATAGTTATACATGTAGTAGACATTTTGGACCTAAAAGAACAAATAGAAAAATCTAAGACAGTGGGTTTTATTGGGAAACTCTTTCTAGGGATGCTTACCAATTTCGCAAGAGTTGTGAAAATAACAAAAAAAAATTGGGTAGTTTATCTCGTAGGAATAAAATGCCATAAACTCCTATTTTATAATGTAAGAATTTTTTTTTTTGGTATGGGGAATGGATTTTATGAAGCCCTTTCCTAATTGTTTTTTGTATGCTTACCAATTTCTTTGCATTTTGCTTGTTGTGGATTATGTTTTGAAATAGGTAGAAGCAAGGCTACCCGTACTAATGATTCTAATGTTGTTGGAAGATTTCTTAAATCTAATATTTTTAGTAAGTTTGGAATTCCAAGAGCAATTATAAGTGACCAAGACAACTATTTTTGCAACCAAACTGTTGAAGCATTAATGTGAAAATATGGAGTACACCATCAAGTAGCCACAACTTACCACCCATAAACCAATAGACAAGCTGAGGTTTCAAACTAAGAAATAAAGCACATTTTGGAGAAGATAGTGAACCCCAACCTAAGGGATTGGAGCCTGCATCTAGAGGATGCGCTTTAGGCATACCGCACAACATACAAAACTCTAATTGGTATAGGTTGGTTTTTTATAAGTTATGCCATTTACCGATTGAAATTGAATATCGTGTCTTTTGGGAAGTGAAACAATACAATCTTAATGCTAAAAAGGTGAGAGAAGAACGAAAACTACAGCTGCAACAACTTGAAGAAGTTCGATTGGAAGCATATGAGTTATGACAACGCAAGGCTCTATAAAGAGGGAACTAAATATCTTCACGATAAGTTTTTGCAGCGCAAATAATTTTTTATTTGACAGAAAATGTTATTTTTCAACTCTATATCAAAATTGATGCCTGGAAAATTATGATTTAGATAGATTGAACCATTTGTTGTTTTGAATATTTTTTCTCATGGTGTTATTAAAATCCAAACCATTAAAACTAACAAGGTTTTCAAAGTGTATGGCTACAGACTTAAGTCTTTTGTTGAGAATTTTGAAGACATTACTTAGAAGAAAGTAGAATTGGTCAATATTCTAATCTACAAGGATGCATGACATGATGAAAACTCTATTTAACCAAAGACAATAAAGAAAAGCGCTTTAGGGAGGCAAGCAAATGTGAAGACAATCCACACAAAAACATTATAAATTGCAAAAGATAAAAAAATTTCTTTTCTATTTTATTTTCTTTTCACATATGATCCGACTTACTACCTTGCCTTTTATGCAGCTTGCAATAG
>Ga0325400_1006059_pt1 | contig 11470 bp, 10 predicted proteins | sample PopdelMetagenome_2_FD_205662 | JGI IMG/M metagenome (GOLD analysis project Ga0325400, IMG submission 205662) | Populus deltoides microbial communities from Bellville, Georgia, United States - Xylem-PdKOR-R1 | ecosystem: Host-associated > Plants > Phyllosphere > Stem > Wood/Secondary xylem...
GTCCAGCCCCCGTTGCTGGCCGAGAACTGGGTGAAGGCGGGCTTGCCGCCCGACGTCAGCACCTGACCCCGGGTCGCCCGCACCGCCCGGTCGGAGGCGGGGTGCTCGTCGGTCGCGCCGCCGTAGACCTGGCAGGCGGTGGTGTCGCAGATCTGGTAGTGACGGGCCAGCGGGCGAGCCCGCTCGTACGCCGCGTACGTGCGGGCTGCGACCGCCTGCGCCTGCACCGCCGCGGGCTCCCACAGGGCGGGCACCTCGCGCGGGACCACCCCGCGCAGGTAGTCCTCGAGCGGGACCACGTTGACGGTGTCGCGGGCCGCGTCGGCGCTCGGGGCGGCCGAGCGCAGGGCCCCGCGGTAGGCGCGGGTGGACCCGCCCGGGAGGTGCAGCGTGAGCAGTGCGCCGGCTGCGCTGAACTGCGCCTGGCCCCGCAGGTCGCGCCAGGCGTGCCAGCGACGCCCCTGGTAGTAGGAGACCCGGGTGTCGCGTCCCCCGCCCACCGGGGTCAGCCGCCAGCGGGACGCTCCCTCCCGGGTCAACGCCCGCGGTGACACCTGCCCGGGGCTGGAGACCTTCAGGCCCGGCCGACGTGAGACGACGACGTCGCTGGAGGTGTCGGCACTGATGAGCACCGACACCGCTCCCCCGGCCCGCTCGACCGCGGTGCCCGGGTAGTAGAACGACAGGATCCGCCCGGCCCCGCGGCCGGCCTGGGCCTGGGCCTGGGCGCCGTACTGGGACATGCCGTGCCCGTGACCGAACCCGTTGCCGGTGAGACGTACCCCCGCTCCCCGGCGGGCCGAGGTGTCAGCGGCCGTCGCGGGTGCCGGGGCCGCGGCGAGCGTGTCGGCGGCCGGCTCCGAGGGTCGCGGGGTGGCCGCGCCCGCGGTCCCGGCGCCGCCCAGCACGAGCACAGCCGCCAGGGCCACGGCGTACCGGCGTCGCCCGCCGTCACCCCCCACGCCCGGTCTCATCCGTTGAACGACGGCTGGGACTGGGCGTTGAACGTGCCGTAGCGGACCTTCGAGGCCTTCTTCGCGTAGGCGGTGTCGAGCCGGAAGACCTCGAGCCCGCGGGTGATGTCGTTGCTGTAGATCGCGCCGTCGTACCAGTAGGAGCTCCACGAGCCGCCCAGCACCAGCTCGTCGTCGCTGATCGCGCCGCGGTCGAAGTAGGCGATCTCGCGGGGGTTCGCGCTGTCGGTGAAGTCGAAGACCGACGTGCCGCCCTGGTACCACGCCTGGACCATGATGTCGCGGCCGGCGACGGGGATGAGCGACCCGTTGTGGGCCACGCAGTTCTCGGTGTCGGACTGGGTGCGCGGCATCTTGTAGTAGCTGCGGAAGACCAGCTGGCCCCGCACCAGGTCGTAGATCCCGTCGGCGCCCCGCTTCGCCCCGATCTCGTCGTTGCACGTCGCGGCACCGCCGCCGCCGAGCTCGTCGGTGAACACGACCTTGGTGCCGGCGTTGTTGAAGGTGGCGGAGTGCCAGAAGGCGAAGTTCTCGGTGTCGCGGACCCGGTCGGTCACCTTCGGGCGCGAGCGGTTGGCGATGTCGAGCAGGATCCCGTCGCCCATGCACGCGCCCGCGGCGATGTCCTTGCTCGGGTACGCCGTGATGTCGTGGCAGCCGCTGGTCGCGGACGAACCGTCCCCGCCGGCGCCGCCGCCGTCGGGGAACAGGTTCGGCGTGGCCACGACCCGGGCGTCCTCGCCGGCGTCGACCGGGATCCGCACCACGCTGATCGAGTCGTGCGGCGGCTGGCAGTTGGGCAGCGTCGCGCTCGGCCCGTAGGAGGAGACGTAGGCGAAGACGTCCTTGCCGCTGCGAGACGGCGCCAGGGTGTGGGTGTGCGACCCGCACTCGGTCTTGACCGAGGTGAGGAAGCGCGGCTTCCAGGGCTTGCTGATGTCGAAGACCCGCAGGCCCTCCCACGCGGTCGGCGTCTGGCCGGGCACGGAGGTGTTGTCGCAGGTGTCGGTGGACCGGGTCGAGTCGACCGAGAGCACCAGCAGGTCGCGGTAGACCGAGACGTCGTTCTGCGACCCGGGACAGCTGACCTGGGTGACCCGGCGCGGCTGCCCCGGCTTGGAGACGTCATAGACGGTGAACCCGTCGTAGTTGCCGCCGAAGGCGTACTTGCCCTTGAAGGCCAGGTCGGTGCCGAAGGCCTCGTCGTCGGCGAAGTCACCGGTCTTGGGCAGCCGGGCGACCTGGCGGATGTTCGCGCTCTTGCGGACCGTGCCCGCCCGCGCGGCGGGGGTGTCCTGCTCGCTGCCGACGTCACCCAGCACCTGGCCGGGCAGGTCGCAGGCGGCCGAGAAGTTGTCGCCGCGGGCCACGAGGGTGCGGCGCTCGGCGGCGGTGCAGGCGCCCGGCTCGCCGGTCCCCTCCGCCTCCTCGGCCCCGGCTGAGCCGAGGGGGGTCACGAGCAGCAGGCCGGCGCCGAGCACGAGGGCGGCGGCGGGGATCAGTCGTCGGGCGGTACGTCGAAGCGTGGTCACCGAGAGGCTCCTGGAGTGGGGGTGCAACAGGGGTGGGGTGGGACGAGGTCCCTAGGGTGGGGCCATGTCCCGCAGGCAGCTCGTGGCCGGTGCCGTCTCGGCGGTGGTGCTGCCGGTGGTGGCCCTGGCCGGGGCGTGCGCTGGCCCGGACCCTACGTCGGACGGCGCCTCGGGTCGAGGACCCGGGGCCGGGTCGCACGCGATGGACGTCCCCTCGCCGCCCGCCGGCGCCGACTGGAACGCCGCGGACGCGACGTACCTGACGATGATGACGGGCCACCACCGCCAGGCCGTGGAGATGAGCGCGCTGGCCCGCACCCGCGCCTCCGACCCGCAGGTACGCCGTCTCGCGGCGGGCATCGGCGCGGGCCAGGGTGCGGAGATCGTGACCATGGCCTCCTGGCTGGACCGGCGCGACCTGACGGTGCCCGACGTGGCCGAGGCCCGGGCGATGTACGGCATGACGGGGATGGACGGGATGCTCAGCCCCGGCCAGCTCGACGAGCTCGCCGCCGCCTCGGGGCCGGAGTTCGACCGGCTCTTCCTGGAGCGGATGGTCGCCCACCACGAGGGGGCGGTCGCGATGGCCGAGGCCGAGCAGGCGGAGGGCGAGGACGTCACCGTCGTGGACATGGCGACCGAGGTCGTCGCCACCCAGTCCGCCGAGATCTCGCGGATGCGCGACCTGCTCGGCTGAGCCCGGGAGCACCGGCGCCGCTGCGCGGCCGGAGCCTGCTCAGGACACCTTGTGCAGGCGCCGGGCGGCCTCGGCGATCGAGCCGGAGTTGGACGGGTAGACAGTGAACGCCTGGGCCAGTTGGTCGGCGGTCAGCGACTCCGCGACCGCGACCGAGATCGGGTGGATCAGCTCGCTGGCCCGGGGGCCCACCACGACCCCACCGACCACGATGCCGGTGCCCGGTCGGCAGAAGAGCTTGACGAACCCGTCGTGGATGCCCTGCATCTTGGCCCGTGGGTTGCCGGCCAGCGGGAGCATCACCGCGTCGACCGCGATCTCGCCGGCGTCGACGGCCTGCTGGGACCAGCCGACCGTGGCGATCTCGGGCGCGGTGAAGACGTTGGAGGAGACCTTCTTCAGGTCCAGCGGGTGGACCGCGTCGCCGAGCAGGTGGCCCATCGCGATCCGGCCCTGCATGGCGGCCACCGAGGCCAGCATGAGCACGCCGGTGCAGTCGCCGGCGGCGTACACCCCTCGGGCGGTGGTCCGGGAGACCCGGTCGACGACCACGAACCCGGCGTCGTCGAGGGCGACCCCGGCCTGCTCCAGGCCCAGGTCGGTCGTGTTGGGGACCGAGCCGAGCGCCAGGATGCAGTGGGAGGCGGTGACGCTGCGTCCGTCGGTGAGGGTCACGACGACCTTGTCGCCGGCGCGCTCGACCGAGGCCATCCGGGACTTCGACAGCACGGTCATCCCGCGGCGCTCGGCGACCTCCTGCAGCACCGCCGAGGCGTCGGCGTCCTCCCCGGGCAGCACCCGGTCGCGGCTGGAGACCAGCGTCACGGGCACGCCCAGCGCGAGGTAGGCGCTGGCGAACTCGGCACCGGTGACCCCGGACCCCACGACGACCAGCTCGGTGGGCACCTCGTCGAGGTCGTAGATCTGCTCCCAGGTGAGGATCCGCTCCCCGTCGGGCTGGGCGGTGGGCAGGGTGCGCGGGGCCGCGCCGGTCGCCAGGAGCACCGCGTCGGCCTCCAGCTCGACGGTGCCCTCGGCCGTCTCGACGACGACGCGACCGGGCCCGTCCAGTCGGCCCCGCCCGGCCACGACCTCCACGCCGACCTCGTCGAGCCGCCGGCGGATGTCCGCCGACTGGTCCCCGGCCAGCCGCTTCACCCGGGCGTTCACCCGGGCGAGGTCCACCTGGATGGCGCTCGCGGCGTCACCCTCGAAGTCCAGCAGGTTCAGTCCGAGCTCGGCCGCGCCCTCGACCTCGGTCATCACCTCGGCGGTGGCGACCAGCGTCTTGCTCGGCACGCAGTCGGTGAGGACCGCCGAGCCCCCCAGGCCGTCGGTGTCGACCACGTGCACGGTCGCACCGAGCTGGGCCGCGACGAGGGCGGCCTCGTAGCCGCCGGGGCCACCGCCGAGGATGACGACCCGGTTGGCGGTCCGGACGTTGGAGGGCAGACCCGCCATCAGAAGTTGATCATGTGGCCGGCGATGCCGTGCACGGCTTCCTTCACCGCTTCGGACAGGGTCGGGTGGGCGAAGATGTTGCGCGAGACCTCGTCGGCGGTCAGGTCCCACTGCTGGGCCAGGGTCAGCGCCGGCAGCTGCTCGGTCACGTCCGGCCCGATCATGTGCGCACCCAGGATCTCCTTGTGCTCGGCGTCGGCGACGACCTTGACGAACCCGACCGACTCCCCCAGGCCCTGAGCCTTGCCGTTGGCCGAGAACGGGAACGACGCGGTGACCACGTCGTACCCCTTCTCCTTGGCCTGCGCCTCGGAGTAGCCGAACGACCCGATCTGGGGCTGGCAGAAGGTCGCCCGCGGGATCATGTCGAAGTCGATCTCGAGGGTCTCGGCGCCGGCGATGGTCTCGGCCGCCACGATGCCCATGGCCTCGGCCGCATGGGCGAGCATCATCTTGCCGGTCACGTCCCCGATCGCGTAGACGCCCTCGACGTTGGTGCGCCCGCGCCCGTCGACGGCGATCGCGCCGCGCTCGGTGAGCTCGACGCCGACCTTGTCCAGGCCGTAGCCCTCGACCCGGGGGGCGAACCCGATGGCCTGGAGCACCTTGTCGGCCTCGAGCACCTGCTCCTGGCCGTCCTTGCTCACGGTGACGGTGACCTTCTCGCCGGAGTCGTCGATCGACTCGACCTTGGTGGAGAGCATCACCTTCACGCCGAGTTTCTTGTACTGCTTGAGCAGCTCCTTGGAGATGTCGGCGTCCTCGGTCGGGACCATCCGGTCGAGGAACTCCACGATGGTGACGTCGACCCCGAAGTTGGACATCACGTAGGCGAACTCGACCCCGATCGCACCGGAGCCGGCGATGATGACCGAGCCGGGCAGCTGGTCGTCGAGGATCTGCTCCTCGTAGGTGACGACCCGCTCGCTGAGCTCGGTGCCGGGGATCAGCCGGGTCTTGGCCCCGGCGGCGACGATGAGCGCGTCGCAGGTGTAGGTCGTGGAGTCGCCGTCCTTGCCGGTGACCTCGACGCCCTGCTTGCCGTCGGCGGGCCCGGTCAGGGTGCCCCAGCCGTCGATCTCGGTGATCTTGTTCTTCTTCATCAAGAAGTGGACGCCCTTGACGATGCCGCCGCTGACCTGGCGGCTGCGCTTGTGGGTGGGCCCGAAGGACATCGTCGCGTCGCCCTCGATGCCGAACTTGTCCTTCTCGTGGCGCAGCAGGTGGGCCAGCTCGGCGTTGCGCAGCAGCGCCTTCGACGGGATGCACCCGACGTTGAGGCAGACCCCGCCCCAGTACTTCTCCTCGACCACCGCGACCGACTTGCCGAGCTGGGCGGCGCGGATGGCGGCGACGTAGCCGCCGGGACCGGCACCGAGGACGAGGACATCGAAGTGCGTGCTCACGGTGCCCAGCCTAGTGTCCTGCGCCCGCGCGCGGTTCGCCCCCGGGCCGGGACGGCTACGGTCTGTCGCGTGACCCTGTACGCCGCCTACGGGAGCAACCTGGACCCGGCCCGGATGGGCGAGCGGTGCCCCCACTCCCCGCTGCGCACCACCGGGTGGCTGACGGGGTGGCGGCTGACCTTCGGCGGCGAGGAGCACGGGTGGGACGGCTCGGTCCCCACGGTGGTCGAGGACCCGCTCGAACAGGTCTTCGTCGCCGTCTACGACGTCAACCGGCGCGACGAGCGGTCCCTGGACGGCTGGGAGCAGGCCGACACCGGCCTGTACCGCAAGACCCGGATGCGGGTGGCGACCCTCACCGGTGAGCTCGTGGTGTGGACCTACGTGCTCGACGCCTACGAGGGCGGCCTGCCCTCCGCGGTCACCATCGGCGTCCTCGCCGACGCCGCGGAGGCCGCCGACGCCCCCGACGACTACGTCGGGGCGCTCCGTCGACGTCCGTGCCGCTCGACAGGCCTCTGACCTGCATCGACGTGACCGCCTGAGCGGATCCGACACGGTTTCGCCACCGTGCTGCGCGGGTCGCCTCCGCGCTCTCAGGCGGTGGCCCTAGTGTGCGGTCCGTGCCGGACCCCCACTCCCACGATCCCTACGGACGCGCCCGCGAGGCCGCCGACCGCCTGGCCGAGCTGACCGGCGTACGTCGTCACGACGTCGCCCTGGTCCTCGGCTCCGGCTGGCTCCCCGCGGCCGACGCCCTGGGCGAGGCGACCGCCGACCTGGCGACCACCGACCTGCCCGGCTTCACCCCGCCCGCCGTCGAGGGCCACGCGGGCCGGATCCGCTCGGTCGACGCCGGCGGGACCCGGGCGCTGGTCTTCCTCAGCCGCACCCACCTCTACGAGGGCCACGGGGTCGCCGCGGTGGTGCACGCGGTGCGCACCGCCGCCGCCGCGGGCTGCCGGGCGGTCGTGCTGACCAACGGCTGCGGCGGCCTGCGGGAGTCCTGGGCCCCGGGCACCCCGGTGCTCATCAGCGACCACCTCAACCTGACCGGACGGTCCCCGCTGGAGGGGGCGCGGTTCGTCGACCTCACCGACCTCTACTCCCCCCGCCTGCGCGCGCTGTGCCAGGAGGTGGAGCCCTCCCTGGAGGAGGGGGTCTACGTGCAGTTCCCCGGGCCGCACTACGAGACCCCGGCGGAGGTCCGGATGGCCGGCGTCCTGGGCGGCGACCTCGTCGGGATGAGCACGACCCTCGAGGCGATCGCCGCCCGCGAGGCGGGCATGGAGGTGCTGGGCCTGAGCCTGGTCACCAACGCCGCAGCCGGGATATCCGACCGCCCCCTCGACCACGCCGAGGTCCTCGAGGCCGGTCGCGCCGCGGCCGGCCGCATGGGTGACCTGCTGGCCCGCGTCGTCCCGAGGATCTGAGCCGATGCCCGCAAGCTCCGAACGGACCCGCCGCCTGCTGGTGGAGTCGGCCACCGACGAGTTCGCCGAGCACGGCGTGCGTGGCGCGTCGCTGCTCGAGATCAGCCGCCGGGCCGGTCAGCGCAACCGCGCCTCGGTCCACTACCACTTCGGCTCTCGCGCCGGGATGCTCGCCGCCGTGCTCAGCCAGCACCACGAGTTCCTGCGCGCCCGCAACGCCGAGCTGCGTCAGGAGGCGGCCTCGACCCCGCCGGACGACCTCGTGCCCGCCGTGCGCGCCCTGGCCCTGCCCGCCATCGAGCTCGGCGAGACCGGCACCGCCGGCCGGGGTTACCTCAGCATCCTGGCCGAGCTGTCGGTCGAGGGGATCGAGGACCAGGAGCCGGCCGTGGTCGAGGCGATGACCTCCTCCGGCGGGTACGAGAACTGGCAGCTGCTCACCGAGCGCCTCGCCGTGGCCCGGCCCGACCTCGACGAGGTGGTCCGCGACCTGCGCCGGGACAAGGCGTGCGAGTTCGTGATGCGGGTCGTCGCCGACCGCGGGCGCGACCTCGACCGCGTGGAGCGGGGGCTGCGGGCCCGGGCACTGACCGTCGAGGCCTTCTCGACCGACGTGGTGTCGATGACCGTCGGACTGCTCGGCGCACCCTGACCCACCTGGCCCGCGAGCCGCGCCCGCGGGTCGAGCACCGGTTGACCGTGCCCGGCCCGGGCGTTTGGCTGGCCACATGAGCACCTCACCCTCCAGCCCCGCACCGGCTCCGCGCACCCTCGGGGCGGCCTCGCCCCTCACCGTCTCGGCCCTCGGGCTGGGCTGCATGGGGATGAGCGAGTTCTACGGCACCGCCGACGAGGACGAGGCCGTCCAGACCATCCACCGGGCGCTCGACCTGGGCGTCACCTTCCTCGACACCGCCGACATGTACGGCCCCTTCACCAACGAGCGCCTCGTGGGTCGGGCGGTGGCGTCCAGCGGCACCCCGCGCGACCAGGTCGTGGTCGCCACGAAGTTCGGCAACGAGCGGGCCGCCGACGGCACCCGCCTGGGCATCAACGGGACCCCCGACTACGTCCGGTCGGCCTGCGACGCCTCGCTGGAGCGGCTCGGGGTCGACCACCTCGACCTCTACTACCAGCACCGGGTCGACCCCGACGTGCCGATCGAGGACACGGTCGGGGCCATGGCCGGGCTGGTCGAGGCGGGCAAGGTCCGCCACCTGGGGCTCTCGGAGGCCTCGGCGGCCACCATCCGCCGTGCGCACGCGGTGCACCCGATCACCGCGCTGCAGACCGAGTACTCGCTGTTCACCCGCGACCTCGAGGCCGAGATCCTGCCGACGCTGCGCGAGCTCGGGATCGGGCTGGTCCCGTACTCGCCGCTGGGGCGGGGACTGCTGACCGGTGCCATCGGGAAGGGGTCGCTCGAGCGGGGCGACTCACGCACCACGGCGTACTTCCCCCGGCTCAACGGCGAGGGCCTCGAGGCCAACCTCGTGCTCGTCGACCGGGTCCGCGAGATCGCCGGACGGCTGGGCTGCACCCCTGGCCAGCTGGCCCTGGCCTGGGTGCTGGCCCAGGGTGACGACGTGGCCCCGATCCCCGGCACCAAGCGGGTGCGCTACCTCGAGGAGAACGTCGGCGCGACCGCCGTGGAGCTCACCCCCGACGACCTCGCGGCGCTGGAGGAGGCGGTGCCCCCCGACGCGGTGGTGGGCGACCGGTACGGCGACATGAGCTCGATCGACGCCTGAGGAGGCACCCGTGGACCAGGACACGCAGGACACCGAGCAGACCGAGCACACCGACGAGACCGACCAGGGAGCCCCGGCCGAGGAGGCGGAGGAGGCTCAGCAGGCCCAGGAGCACACCGAGGAGGAGGTCGAGGAGATCGAGGCCGAGCGCGAGCGCCGCCTCGACCCCGACAACCGGCCCGAGAACGCGGTGATCGACAACTCCGACGCCGAGCTGCCCACGGTCAAGCACTTCGAGGAGCTCAACGCCGAGGACGCGGCCGACGGCGAGGAGGTCGAGGGGCAGGCCGGGTCCTCCGACCCCAGCCAGCGCTTCAAGGACCTCGAGTACTCCGAGGACGAGATCCAGGAGATGGAGGACGAGCGCGAGCGCCGCCTGGACCCCGAGAACCGCCCCGACTACACCGAGGTCGACAACACCGGCCGCACCTTCGAGGACGGGCACTTCGTCGACGACAAGGACCAGGACGACGGGCAGGACGACGGCACCGAGGACTGAGCAGGGCGGGACCTCTAGCGTGCCCGGCATGGACGCCGACACCGACGCGCTGATCGACCGCGCCCGCGCCTGGGCCGCCCAGGACCCCGACGCGCACACCCGGGAGGCCCTCGAGCACCAGGTGACCGAGGTCGCCGGGGGTGACCCGCAGGCGCGCGACCGGCTCGCCGACCAGTTCGACGGCACCCTGGAGTTCGGCACGGCGGGCCTGCGCGGCGAGCTGGGCCCCGGCCCGAACCGGATGAACCGGCTCGTGGTGCTGCGCGCGGCGGCCGGCCTCGCGGCGTACCTGCGCGAGCAGGGCGCCTCCGGGCCGGGAGCGTCGGTGGTGGTGGGCTACGACGCGCGCCACGGCTCCCGGCAGTTCGCCCTCGACACGGTGGCGGTCATGGGTGGCGCCGGGCTGACGGCGTGGCTGCTGCCCGAGCCGCTCCCCACCCCGGTCCTGGCCTTCGCGGTGCGCGAGCTCGGCTGCGTCGCCGGGGTGATGGTGACCGCCAGCCACAACCCGCCGGCCGACAACGGCTACAAGGTCTACCTGGGCGACGGGAGCCAGATCGTGCCCCCGGCCGACGCCGACATCGCTCGCTGCATCGCCGCCGTCGGGCGCCTCGAGGACGTGCCGCGGGGCGACGGCGGCCGCGTGGTCGGTCGCGACCTGGTCGACCACTACCTCGACACCGTGGCCGCGCTGGCCGGCGACGGGCCTCGAGACCTGCACACCGTCTACACGCCGCTGCACGGGGTCGGCGCGCCGAGCGTGCTGGCGGCGCTGGAGACGGCCGGCTTCGAGGCCCCCCTCGTGGTCCCCGAGCAGGAGGAGCCCGACCCGGACTTTCCGACCGTGGCCTTCCCCAACCCCGAGGAGCCGGGAGCCCTGGACCTCGCCCTCGCCCTGGCCGCGGAGCGTGGGGTCGACCTGGTGGTGGCCAACGACCCCGACGCCGACCGGTGTGCGGCTGCCGTGCCCGTCGAGACCTCCGAGAGCGCCGCGGGATGGCGGCTGCTGCGGGGCGACGAGATCGGCGTCCTGCTCGCCGACCACCTCTTGCGGCACGGCCGCACCGGCACCTTCGCCGCCTCGGTGGTCTCCTCCTCCCTGCTCGGCAAGGTGGCCGCGGCGGCCGGGCAGCCGTACACCGAGACGCTCACCGGGTTCAAGTGGATCGGGCGGGTCGAGGGGCTCGGCTTCGGCTACGAGGAGGCGCTGGGCTACTGCTGCGACCCGGCCCACGTCCGGGACAAGGACGGCGTCTCGGCGCTCCTGCTGCTGTGCGAGCTGGCGGCCGAGCTGAAGGCGGCCGGGCTGGGACTGGTCGACCGGCTCGACGAGCTGGCCCGCACCCACGGGCTGCACGCGACCGACCAGGTCTCGGTGCGGGTCGGCCGGCTCGCCCTCATCGAGGAGGCGATGGACCGCCTGCGCCGTGACCCACCGAGGAGTCTCGGGGGGCTGGACGTCGAGGCCGTGGACGACCTGCTCACCGACGGCGGGCCCCTGCCCCCGACCGACGCGCTGCGCTTCCGGCTGGCAGGCGGCGCGCGGGTCGTGTGCCGCCCCAGCGGCACCGAGCCCAAGCTCAAGGCCTACCTCGAGGTCGTGGTGCCGGTGGAGGTCGACGGTGGGGGTGGTGGGGTCGACGCGGCCCGGGTCGCCGCCGCCACCCGGCTCGACGCGCTCGGCCACGACGTCCGGGCCGCACTCGGGCTCTGAGGG
>Ga0325400_1006061_pt1 | contig 11468 bp, 4 predicted proteins | sample PopdelMetagenome_2_FD_205662 | JGI IMG/M metagenome (GOLD analysis project Ga0325400, IMG submission 205662) | Populus deltoides microbial communities from Bellville, Georgia, United States - Xylem-PdKOR-R1 | ecosystem: Host-associated > Plants > Phyllosphere > Stem > Wood/Secondary xylem...
TTCTACTGGTTGGAAGAATGGCCTATAAACAGTTGATATACGAAATTACTATAAAGAACACCTCCTACGCTTAATTGGCCGAAAGTAGTTGGGGCTAATTGGTCCAGAACACTTTTTTTTTTTTTCCTATAAATGTACGATTCCATTTCCGTTGTTTTTTTTTTTTTTTGAAGTTATTGCAAGTATATTTCATATTTAGGATTTATTTATTTTTCAATAATTATTTATTTTTAAGAGAACATATAAGAAAAAAATGAAGTGAAAGAAAATGGAGAGAATTTTCTTCATGGGCTTGCCAAAACCACTCTCTATTTAAGGTTTTATTTCTTTGCTAGAAAGTAAATTTATTCTGGAAATTCAATTTCACGGAAAATATAAATTATTTTTCAATATTTTGATTGTATTATGTAAAATAATAGGTTAAAAATTATTTTTTAATATCATAAAAAATAATTAAAAAAATGATTCTAGTGGTGATTTTTTATTGGTTATAGGGTGAGGAAAAAATGATTGTGTGATGGTAATTCTCTACTGAATTTGCAGAATTTGAAGGAAGAAACCGTATTGATGAAATTAGAAAAAACAAGTTTTTCACACTTTCAATTTTGTTCAGCTCCTCCAATGTTTCTATGTTATTGTTAATGATTTTAATGTAATCTTATTGTTCATCTCCTCCAAGTTTTTCATATTTTTAAGTGGTAGCGGCAGTGATGGTGATGAAAAATACTAATAAAATTGTTGAATTTCGAGATTTCATTGTTTCTCTAGGATGGTGGATTTGGGTTATATTAGACATGACCTTACTTGAAAAAAATATAAGGGTATCTTTATTTAGAGATTTGATTTAACCTTAATTTTCTCTATAAATACTAATTTTGCAAAGAAAGAAAGTGATTTTTGCTTCCATAACAAACTTAAAAATTTGATAACAAAGGTATTTTAGATATTAAATCAAATATAATAATAAATCTATAATATTTTTTTAAAAAAATTCATTGCTTGAGTTCGTGTGCTCCTGTTCTTGATTCAGTATATAAAATATTTTCAACTATATTAAAAGTAATATGTAAATTGTAATTTCTCAAAAAAAAAAGCAAATTAAACTTAGATGTTTCACCTATTTTTTTTCTTTTTTCTATTATTTTGTTCCTTCAATACTAAAGTAATGTTCCATTAAAATAACAAATGAATTATCGTAGAAGAGAAAAAGAGAGAGGGGTGAATATTGAACATATATAAGATGAATTTAAAATAAATTGGCTTTTGAATTTCACTGCTATTCTTATAATTTTGGAAATCAATATTATGCAACCTATCACTAGTCTCTAAGTTTTTTATTTAAATAACCTTTGGTCAACATAATTGTAGAGAATAAATGATTCTTCAAAAACAATATATGAGTAATACATTAAAGAAAATTCACCTTTAGAATTCAATTATTTCATCCTATAATTTAGGAAGAAAATTTTTAGAATGACATTAATTTGATATACTGAAAACTTTCTACGCTTTAGGAAAGCCTACTCTATGTATCTTATACACTCAATCCCTGGAATAACCATTGATGAGGAAGCTTGCTGCTTCAGTAGCACAAGGTAAAATTATTTTGGGATCGCCATTCATGCATGTAGTAATGATTGCTTTGATTTTCTCAAATGTTTCCCTTTTGAAAAATCCTAAAGCTATAAAGCCTATGTTCTAGGGACAAATAATTGCTACTGGTTTTCTAAAGACTTTTGATGATGTCTCTAAATATCTAAGTAGTTTAGGAGTAAGATTTATATATTGTGTCACACCCGATATCGCGGCGGCCTTAAATATCTTTAAAATCTTTGAAAAGAACAGATTTCTGGCATCCTGTTCTTTGATGGAGAATGATTTTGTTTAAGGAGTCGCCACCTAGTATTATGGTCACTAGGAACCCTAACTGGTCAACAGAGATTCTATGGTTCGGGACTGATTACGTAAAAGGGAAGATATTATCACCCCTTAAACGTCCTGCCTGAGGCAGGCTGCATGGCTAGTTTCGTCTTAAATTGCTAAATGTTTATTAGTTTACGATATGATAATTTGCTTATAATATTCCCGACTCTGGCGCCAGTGAATATTAAACTACGGATACTTCCAACTCTGGCGTTGGTAAATATCACGTAGCTATGAAATAAATTAGATTAATATTTTTTTTATTCCCGACTCTAGTGCCAGTGAATAAATAAACAAAAATAAATTTATTTTTTACGCATGCACATATTTTTTTTAACTAAATAAAAGTAAAATACAATAAAATAAAATAAATTTACATCAGTATTTTTATTCCTGACTCTGGCGTCAGTGAATAAACCAATAAATTTACCTTATTTTATTTTATTTTTGCATGCATATTTTTTATTTTTATGTAATTTAAATAAACTACAATGAAATAAATTTGAATCAATATTTTTATTCTGACTCTGGCGTCAATGAATAAAAAAATAAATTCATATTTATTTTTTATTTATACATACACACATCTTTGTTTTTTTATTTTTTTATTTTATTTTTTTGGGCTGGGCCCAGCTCAGCCCATAGGAGCTAGGCTGGACCCAGCCAGCCCGGCCCGGGTCACTGGCCCAAGCCAGTGACCCGGCTGGGCAAAATGTGGAGCACGCGTGAAGTGATTTCAAGCGTGCATTCACTGTGCGAAGGTAATTAAATTACCTTCGCACAGTGTTCTTTGATCATTTAATTTCAAAGAACGCAAAGGGATGAAGAGCTGGCGTACCTGCTTCTGGAGTGGCGAAGATGGCTGTAATGCTGGTGGTGACTTTTGCCTGCTTGATACCTTTACTTCTACCTTCCCTTTTTGCTCCTATACCCATGGTCTGCTTTCGTTTTCCAGCAAATTTTGAGATAATGAAGGAACCGAGAACGAAGGTGCCGGCTTCTGCGGATACTGATTTTTGGGTCGTTTTCTGCAGGGATGAAAGCAATGGCAGAACCAATTATCCTCTCTGTGTTGTTCCTCTGCTTTTCTTTTGTTTCAATTCGTGCTCTGCCTTCCCTTGTTTTCTGGTTTTTTTCTCTGGGTTTTGCTCCAGTTCTTTCCTCTGGTTCTGTATTTTTTTCGTCAGCTCCCCTCCTGTTGCTGAGGCCCCCCTTTTGGGTTTTGCTTGAGTCTTTGTTCCCGGTTTTTTATTCAATCTCCCCCCTCTTTTTTTTTTTGCCTCTGCTCTGCTCTACCTTTTATAGAGCCCGAGCATGCAGAAAACCCGTTCCCCTGTTCATCAATCCATGAGCGGGATCATGGGCAAGAGATCGTGGTGTCGTGGCCTTGAATTGCCGGATTTGTTTCCTGTTGAATCGGTCTAGTCCGTGCGAAATGGAAGGGATGGTGAATAGTGGGATCAAAACGGCGTCATCTTGCATGAAAAAAATGACAGATTATGAATCGATCCCTTAATCAATAAATTTTTAATTTTACTATTGGATTAATTTCAATTAAATCCCTGAATTTATTTAATTAATTAAATCAAAGTTTAATTAAGTCCACAAACTTATTAATTCTTTTAATTTCATTAATTAAATTAATCCAAATTTTAACTAAATTTTTAAACTTATTAATTCTTCAATTTCTAATCAATTTACTCTCAAATTTGATAATTTCATCCATGAATTTTGAATTTGTGTTGTTTTAACCCCATTCTTAAATATATTTTTTATCCATTCATTTTGTATTATTTGTTCAAAAATTGGGTTATGACAGTTGGATAATCATTTAATTTATTGGTTCTAGCAATTTAATCAATTCTCCTTAGCTAAGATGGTTGGTGGGTAGTTGTTGGTAAGCTAAAGTGGTTGATGGTTGGTCCCTATAAAAGGTCTCTTTTGATAGATTTGAGAGCTTTCAGATGCTTAAGTAAGTATCTTTTTAGAGAGAAAGTGCAATGATATTTTAAAGAGAAATGCTCTGAAAATATATATGCGGTAGAGAATATAGATTTTAAACCTGACGTTAAAGGATTCGTGAAGTATAAATAAATCATAAGTCTTGTCTTTTTGTGAAGAGAAAGGGTTGAACAATAATTTCATTCTAATAACATCAATAAGGGATAAATATCCATTACATATCATTAATATTAAGGGGAATGTGGTAGGTCCTTAGAAGATTTTTATACTAAGAGATGAGTATCATTGACCTTAACATTTTAAAGGTCATAAGAATAAACAAATAAAATCTTGTGGCCCAATATGGAGCTTAGAAAGATTGTTAGTTCTATATCTATTTGGGCTTGACATATTGTTAAGCCCAAGAATATTGAGTCTTGCAACTCATCAACCTACATGCATTTCGGCTTGGTGCGCAACTAAGCCCAAGGATATTGGGTCATCACCTTGTCTTTGGCTCTTTTAAATAAAGACTTGGGCAAAAATAATATATATACAACATGTTGATTCATTAGCAGCTCCCTAAATCCTTGTGTATTAAATGCGTAAAGATTTGAAAGGTTATCAGCTTTAATGACAGTCATTTTACCTGAGAGTTGTTTGTCCCATAAATGAAAGAATTTTTACATTTCCCATGAGATTTATTTGTCCCATATAGAACTATTGAAATTCTTCCTATCCAAGTGGTCTGTCTTTAAAAGAGGTGTTTTTTAGAAAACAAAATGGTGGTGTGCCTTCAATGTAGTAATTGAATAGATTTCTGAACATCTAAGATGACATGAAAAGTCATTCATCCAACAATGAGGTTATAAGTTATTTCCCTTATAACCTTAATCGTTCTTGCTTCCATATTTTATTTTACTTTTACTCTCTATAACTTTTGAAAAATAGTTTTGTTGAAGAATTCTCGAGCTAGTGTTGCCCTAATTTGAGAAGAAAATGTCTTTGTAGGTATTTCCCATCAAAAGCTTCTTTCTTCATCCTTTTCTCTTTGAATAGAAAAATAGACCCAGAAGGAGCTAGATCTTACCCTAAGAATAGGGATATTGCTACCTCTGATAAGGAGTTCAGGTTCTAACCTGAACTAGAGGAAGTAGCAGGGGACATGAGTTTATCAGACTGGGCTCTATAACTAGGGGGTGGAACTTTAACATCAACCTCTAGTAAGGGAGAAAGTAGTTTTCCATGTCAGAGAAGCTTTTCTCATGTTAGTACTAGGGAACCTCATGGGAGAGAAAGGCCGCCTCGGGCCCCTAAAGATGATGCCCCTAACATACTAGTTGTGGAGGGTATTATTTTTGCTAATAGTCGACAACCAAGAGAGTACATAACTCAAATGTTTGTCAGGGTCGAGCATATAAACCAACTAACCATGGGCTCTACCCAAGATCAGTTTGAAATTATAGCCCTCTTTTGTATATATACGATGGGGGTATTCTTTCCCTCTCCAAGGATTTATTAAGAAAGTTTTTAGATATTACAAGTTAGGTCCAAGTCAGTTGCACCCTAACGGGTGAATAATCTTATCCACTTTTAATAAGTTTTTTAAGTTTGTTAAAATTAAGCCTATAGTCAATTTCTTTTAGACCTGTTATCATTTAGTCGCTGACAATAGTGGTGGCAATAGAATGCATTGATTTTTTTACCTTTTTCATCAGACCCACAAAAGCTATAAAGGGAACTTTACATGGCAAACATGCATATGTCAAGAAATGGATGGAATGTGGCTGATAATTAGATATACTAGGCTAGTTAACCCAAGAGATGGGATACAATAGATCTGAGGTTGTTCCTATTATTGTAAGGTACCTCCCTCTAATATGAACAATAGGTCTCGTCTGAGTTTGGATGAGGAGAAAACACGTGTTGCATTGGTATCAGCCTCAAACCGAGTACAACTTCAATGGGATGTCTAAAGGGTATTACCATGCTATGTTGAAAAATATACATCTTTTTTATTCCTTGTTTCTTTATACATCTAGTATAACATGTTGAAAAAAAAAAGGGTCTCAATCGGGTTTTGTTGGGTCTTCCGGGTCACGGGTCAACCCGGCGGGTTTTGCCGGGTTTTTGCTTATTGTGGTATTTTGCCTTACCTGGACCGGTCTAGCCACCAGGTGACCGGGTCCCGGGTCAACTCACTAGGCCAGTCCATGTAACAACCCAGATTTTTCTACATTCTTTTTTGCAATATATTGGAAATTTTTAGGTACTTTTTTTTTTAATATACAGGTTTCACCAAAATTTCTACCTAAATTTCGGTAGAGTCTTCCCTATACTGGTAGATCCCAAATTATCGATATATACCCTGTTTACACTTCTAATATCTCACATCTCATAACTCAAAATCACGACCCAATCATCCTGGGTCTCAACCCAACTCATTCTCATCAACACAACACATCTTATTCAATAACATCATATAATGTAGTTCAAAAAAAAGATTCAATTTCAATTATAAACATGCATGGTCATAAAGGTACTAAAAGTTTCAACCATTAGATTAAAGACATACATTCAAATTTACAGATTAATATTACCACAAGTGTGGTAATTAAAGAAAGAGATACTAGGTTGGCAAAAAAGTCGGTAACTAAGGAAACAAGCTATTACCTTGTGATTGTGGTATCGGTAGCAAATAATAGATGTGAAACCATTGTCTGATAATATGTTAGATAATAATAAGGGATTCATAAACAAAATAAATTTGAAATATGAATAAAATGATAATGTAACAAAGGTGTTTGCTGTCTTGATGAAATATGAATGGAGGGGATGAAACCATATATGAATTAATATTAAAGTGAATATATGATTGTTTAGGTATAGTGATGTGTTGGTGTAAGCGCTATTGATTAAAACTTCTGACATAGTGTACGGATAGAGACAAGATTGTTTTGTGATTAATGCCTTAATAAATATTTATGTCAAGATGGTAGCAAGACCCTGCATATTAGGCTCTTGCCTTAATTGACAACACATTATCTTGATATTCAAAGGAAAACTAGTTTGGTACATAACAAAACGGACAATACAAGTTTATTATTGGCATCGTAGATATGAGGTAAAGGCTTGAAAATTGGTTATGAAAAACATTATTAAATTACCTTATAAGAAGTCTACCCCAAAATTAAGAATGAATTAAGGATTGTAAGCGTGATTATCTTTGTAGACATAAAGGAGTAAATGGTTAAAACATGAACATGGATGTAATACCTGTTGTGGAATGTTATGGGTTAACGGTAAGACACTAAATTACCGTCATACAAGATAATAAATAAATAATTTGGCAAGCTACCTATAAGAGTAGGCGAGGAGGTCACTAGTGTGCAATGTATATACATGTGATTGTGGAAATACATACTTAATAAGGAAACTAGAAAAGAGATGAATTTAGGGAATAAAGGGAACTAATACGCACTGATGATGAGACGTAAATGAATGTTGATTCAACAATTAATACTTAATATCAAGAGTGTATATGCACAGAAGTTGAGTAATTATGGATACGGAGTGTGATTTGGTGGACTCTAAGTAAGAATATGATATGAAAATATGATGGTATGAACAAGTAGTAAGGTATGAAATTATAGGAATCATGAGGATTTCTATATTGGAACACTAAATAGCTAAGATAAATCATAGTTGTTAAACTGTAAGGAGTGCAACATGAAATTGGAAGTATATATATTTGACAATTGATGACAACAATAGTTATATATAAATGTAATTGGAAAACTACAACAATGACAAGAATTACATGTTAATCGTAATGGACTTGGATGATGGATCTTGAAAATATTCAATACATTAGTTAGCCACAGTACCAAATACTAACAAGTAAATAGATATTTAGTTGACAATATGACAAGCTAAAGTTATGAAATTGAGACTAGGTCATCTGAATGGTGGATGACTTGGGTGGTTGGCATTATACTTCACTAGTGGGGTGGACAATATTTAAGATAATTGACATGTTACTTATACTTTTTTTTTTGGAAGGAGATGTCATTGATAGTGTGACTAACAAGAACAATCATTAGATAAGATAAATGTGATGCTTGAGGTGTATTTGTGTTATAAATTTAGGAAGTAATTATAGGAATACTACGTATCTATTAGAAATAAAGTGATGTATAAAAGAAAATGTGTGTCTAGTGGAAGCATGACATACTTCAATAGTGGGAAAATAAGGTGAAATGGTTCCTCGAGACAAACACAAGAGTTGGGCTAATAGATTATTGAATTTAATTGCCTATACTTCTATATAGAATCCAAGACGCGATTCTTGTATCCATGTTATAGAAAAGAGGAAAAAAAGAAGGAAAGAAGTACCAAATAATATTCACAAATATAAGTAGAAATCCTAAATTTCGAGGATGAAATTTCTTTAAGGAGGGGAGAATGTGAAAACCCTGGAAATTTATAATTTAAATATGTAGATGTGTAAACCCTCATGTAAACGTAAGACTGAAAGTGATAATATTTCAATGAGTGATGGAAACCAAGATTAGAAATAATAGATAAATAATGATATATAATGGAAGAGATGACCTCTATAAAATGAATTTTGGTTTAGAATTCATAAGGACAGAGAAACTGGTAACGTGTTTTGATGGATAAAATAATGAGAAAAATAACAAAATATTTTTAAGAAATAAGTGAGGTAATAAAGAATGCATTATAATAAAAGATAGTGCAATGAAAAAAGGTAGGACTGAAGGTGCAATCACCGATTAAAAAATCAGTGATGTTATTTTGAAACAGTAATAAGCCGGATAAATAAATAAAGGTGGAAATCCTAAAATGAATACATTTTAAAATAATAAAATGATCGTAAAGGTTTAGAAGGATAATTGATATGATTTTTGTTTGTGAAGATTGAACAAGAAAAATCTAGATTGTTTATGAAAAGTCATGAACTGAACAAGTTTACATTAGGAAGCAAAATTCTCAATCCAATCGTAGGATCGGGATGAAATTTTGCATGAAGTCTATTAATATATTTTCCTACCTTGGTTAAATATGTCATCCCAATCGGAGTTTGGTAAAGACTAACGATTGAAGCAGAAATAAACCAGATAGTTTACATGAAAAATAAAATAAAATACATAAAGGCATGAATGAGGGAGAAAGTTGTAATTATGGAAAAAGGTGCCTATAAAACTGCAAAGGCCACCAATTAAAAAAAAATAAAAAAATAGAGAAAAGCGGATAGAGAGAGCTGCAGATTTTGGAGTAAAACCAATAATACTCCGGTGGCCATATCTCTGGAATCCACCGTTGGATCACGCTAGGTTTTGGATATGTTGTTCTTACTACACCTATCTACTAACTGACCGGAGGGATTGGAAGGAACATAATCCATTTGATAGAAATCATCATCGGAAATGTCTTGGAAAACAAAAAAGAAATGCACGTGCAGGGCAGTTTGGTCGCCGGCCGATTTCTCTCTCTTCCACCGTTGGATCATGCTCATTCTTGTATATGTTGTGCGCCTAGATGTTGCCTTCATTCGGAACGGTGGAGATTGGAAACTCATTCTCCGGCAAGGTTTCGGGCATGTTGAACAGTAGCTCGTTTATTTTCAGGTAAGCTTGGTTTTATGCAGATCTAGGGAGATCTAACCGTTGGATCATCATGATTTTGAGATATAGTATGAACAACTCTATGATATGTAGTCTGACCTTGGTGTTCAGATCAAGATCATGTTCTTGCTTTCTCTCTTTGTATTTTTGTAATGCTTAAGTTTTACTTATATTAATCTCTTACTTATGCTTTTCATTTCCTTTCCTTGTTTATTTATGTTTCTCTTTTTCATTATGTCTAACTAGGTTAATTATGTCAAGGTGAAAAGGGTACACTAATGGTTTAAGAATAAGTATAATATAAACTTAACATGGACCTTAATGTTGGATACTAACATGCTTTATATTTGTTATCTTGTTCACTTTTAATACTTTGCTTGTTAAATGGTTAATCTAGATTTATATTGTATAACACTTGGTACAACAAATACTTGGCACTTTCATAGCCCATACTGTATGGTATAACCGACACCTGAGCTATGAAAGAAACTTGATTTGTTGTTAACATAAGTTATAATCATGAATGCCTGGCAACATTTACAAGTATTAGCATTATTCGAATAAGATAACTAATGTAATCATGTTAACAATTTATAATCTGATTGGAACCTCCTTGTGTGTGGTTTTCAATTGAATAATAAGAGTTTATACTATACTTGTTTGAAATACCATTAGTGGATCCTCTAACCTTGACATTTATTTTTATCATTGTTTAATTATCATATTAATCTTCATCTCAAAGTTCTCATCAACTTCTTCATCTTCTTCTTCATCTTCTCCTTTATTATTGTTGTTGTTGTTGTTGTTGTGTTGCTATAATTTATACAATTAACCTCCTTGTGGTTCGACCCCGGTCTTGCCGGGTTATTTATTACTTCGACACTCCTACACTTGGAAGAAGACATCAATCTTTTGGTCGTGTCAAGCTGTCCGATGTGGGTAATATCTAGTTGAAGAGCTTGGCCCGAATGTCTAAGCCTTAGCCCCCTATCTCCCTATAGTTATGTAAATAACCCCGATCTTGTGGGGTTTATCCTTATATAATGCTTTTCACTCTATGAACTTCATTTTTATAGTTCAGTTATGTTGACTTGTGTAGTCTACATGGGTCCAACGCCTATAGTTATAATAAATATTTAGGTGGGAATCCTCTAGATAATCTGTATGGGTCCAACGCCAATACTTAAAAAAATATTTAAAGTGTCAATCTTTAGCAAGAATTGAACTTTGAACTTTGCTTAACCTTAATAGGATTTAGTAGGATTTGCCCCATGTCTTGAACTAAGAGAAAATCTAAGTTGCAAATATATCCTTATCTGTCAATGAATTTCTCAAACAAGTTGGTGGGATGCCCCTAGCCATTACATGAAGATTGATGTTGTTGCACTAAGAAGACCAAATTAAATCCTTTGAAGAGTTTAGGGTTATTGCTTTAAGGAGGTCGTGCTAATCCTTCCAAGGTGAGGCGTGTAATCACACCATAAAGACTAAGTCAATCCCATTCTTGGGAGGTTGTAGGGTCATTTTCCTTAAGTGATGTCATGACAATCCCATCATTGAAGATTTGTGCAATTGCACTAAGAAGATTGAGTCAATTCCTTCCAAAGTAAATTATACAATCACACTATAAAGACTAAGTCAATTCCATCATTGGAAGGTTGAGGGGCCATTTCTTTAGAGTGGTGCCATGTTAATCCCATCATTGAAGAGTTGTGCAATTGTACTATGGAGATCATGTCAATCTCATCTAAGGTAAATTATGCAATTGCACTAGGCAGACTGAGTAAGTAAATTATGCAATTGCACTAGGAAAACTGAGTAGGTAAATTATGCAATGGTTAAATAAGTATCTTTTTAAAGAGAGAGTGCGATGATATTTTAGAGAGAGATGTTCTGAAAATATATATGTAGTACAGAATGGAGATTTGGAATGTGATACTTGAAGGATTCACAGGG
>Ga0325400_1006063_pt1 | contig 11466 bp, 9 predicted proteins | sample PopdelMetagenome_2_FD_205662 | JGI IMG/M metagenome (GOLD analysis project Ga0325400, IMG submission 205662) | Populus deltoides microbial communities from Bellville, Georgia, United States - Xylem-PdKOR-R1 | ecosystem: Host-associated > Plants > Phyllosphere > Stem > Wood/Secondary xylem...
CAACATTCGCCAACTGCATATCGGGAGCCGGCTTCTGTACATGCCGCACAGGCAGCTTTTCGCTATCTGCAGATACGCCTTCGAAAGTGTTTTGATAATGCCCCACGCCGTCTAACTGGTGATACACGGCTGTTACCAAAAATTTGCCAAAATCTTGAACTTCAAAACCGGTAAGGCCGCGCATACTTGTACTGATACTCACGACACACCCCAGCTTAACCCGGGGATTATCGCCATTACCCATAATAGTAAGCAGTTCGGATACAATAGCTTTATGCTCGTCGTTCACAAAAGTGTCGATCTCCTTTTGTGAATTAACCCTTACCTCCAACGGCTCGTTGTAACGCTTGCTGTAAACCTGGTTAGATGCTGCTACCGCATGTGAAAGATCAGGAGAACCACCACTACTGCCTTCGGGCTGTGAACTTAATAATTCATCCTGCTGAGGATAATAAGAAAACTTCTGGTAATTAAGCGGCGCAATCTGCATGCCGTATTGCAGGCTGTGTAAATCACGGCCATATATCAGTGTGGCTTCATCCAGTTTCGATGGTTTACCAAAATTGAGTTTAACTCCATCATAATAGAACCATTCATGGTATTCTGCAGAGAGGCGGTTAATAAATTCAAAATCGCTTTCCCGGTATTGAATAAGGTAATCGACAGGAGATGTATAAGCCGGCGCGATGTTCATGCTTAAATCGTTTTGAGGTGCATCAGCCGTGGCTTTCTCCACAATAGTTTTTAAGTCTTTATTTAAATAAGAACCCAAATCCGGTCCGCGGTCAATCAAAATACTCGGGCTAAAACCACTTACTACAATATCACCCTGAAAGCCATGGCTCTGTGCTATTTCAACACGGGCAATTTTACCGATAAACTGGTGTTCGTAATCTTCGCCACGGCCAAACTGAACAGTCAGGTTTTTGCCAATAAATTCTTTCGACTTTTCTAATGTTACTTTATTCGCACTTTCAATTTGGTCGTGATTGAACCTGAGCTGAAAAGTATGATGTTCGTTGAACCGCTGATCCAGATTAAAACTGGAAAAATGTGTTATAGGAGTACCTTCAATACTAATATCAATTTTTATCTTGGTTTCCATAATGATAACTTAATCTGTTATTTTAAGGGCCATGGCCGGAAATAACTTATTATTTTGTAATGACCGCTAACTTTGCCAAACACAAATCCAAAAGAAGTTTCTTTTCCATTTGACTCGGTATATTGCCTCTCCATTTCATATAAAGTGCTTTTGCGGTCGGTTAATTTTTGCAACGTTGTGTAATAGCCTTCTACGGTATTCGATCCAATTTCGGCTATATCATCGTCGGTACTTGTTAAAATAAGTTTTACGGCGTCTTTGGAGAATATATCATCAAAATAAGTTGTAAATTCTGCTGAATTAATTAAACCTTCATTGAAAGTCGCTGTTGTATTTTTCATTTCATCGTTTGTCCATTGGGGAGACGTTTGTAGGGGGAAATGAAATAACGTAGCTATCCGGGCTTTGTTTTTTGATTTCACTTCACCCTTAAAAGCCTGCAGGAACTTTCTAAAAAGCACTTCATCGCTCACCTTCCCTTTATAACTTGCTGTTCGCTGCGGAGCTGAGTCAATCGGATTAAGCTTTGTAGTGCTGCTATTAACTTCACCAGCACAACCATGCAGGATACTTACCAGCAGTATTAAAAAAGAGCAACAACCAATTGTTCTTGGCTTCATGTATTAGTTTCTGGGTATGTTAATTAACGCACGTTGCTCCATCCTTTTTAAGATAACTGCTGCACCCATCTGCCCCGATACGGCATCCGCATCATAAACACCGTCCCGCACATACTTGCCTTTGGTATAATGGTTAGAAAAACTCCATAAGTAAGGCGTACGTATACCTTTTTTATTGTAACCAAAGCCGTTGTAACCTTCAAGTTTAAGTAAGATGAATGGCAAACTCCAGTTAGTTACCTGGTCATACTTCATCAATTTAATAGCATCAACTGCACTTTCCTCGAATGTAAACGGCGGTGCGTGGCCAACTTTAGGACGATGCGCAGGCACGTTTACGGTATATCCAGTTAGAGGATCGCCGTTATGCAAATGTTTCTTAAAACTGAAAGAACATTCCAGATAATGCACACAGGCCAGGAAATACCAAGGAACGCCGGGGCCACCCACTACGTTACCACCCGAAAACATGTCTTTATTAAGGTCGAATAAATTGTTATTGTCAACAAAGTTACTCTGTAACGGACTAAACGATGATGTTAACGAGGCAAAGCTGTTAAATGGATTACTATTAGCCGTAACCGCAGATGGCAGAGTATCCGGACTAAAGCGTTTATAAAATGGGATGTATGATGTTTGGAACAATGGCTGGTTATTGAACAAAGCACTGTTGTTTCCTAAACCGCCTTTAACAAGGTTCGAGATCCCTTCGTACTTCGACTTATTTACTACGATCTTTTCATCAATCACCTTATCAATTTCGGCCACTTTTTCGCGGTTGACTTCGCAAGTATTAAAAAGCATAATATACTCCATCGCTGTGGGCGCTGAAGTTTTTACTTTTTTCCGGATAGTAGGTGAAGCGGCTGAAACGGTTCTCTTCTTTTTTATCATAAATCAGAAAGAATTATAGCAAAAAAAACGGAGAAGATTCATCATATCCTCTCCGTATCACTAATCAGGTGATGATTATTTTATTTCGGCCAATCGTTTTCGTGCTCTGCATTTCCAATTTTAAGGGAACGGGCAGAAATCACAAAGCTTAATGACATTGGCGCATTACCAACAATTGATAAACCTTCGTTATACTGGATAATGTATCCATCCTGAAAAGCTAATTCCTTCATTTTTGCATCTTCTTCAGATTTCTTGAAGGTAATAGTACCGCTTAACGGCTTGTATTGATTGTTTACCATAGATTCAATAACAGACGTATCTTCTGTAGATTCTACTTCAACCTGAATTGTTCCGCCATAAACGCCAGAAGATGGACGACCTTTAGCATCAACGTCGCGACTTAACGCATAGCTGCATTGCAGTACGTCAAATTCTTTTGAGCCTATATTAATTCTTGCTTTGAAAGCCATAATTATAAATTTAAAAAGTTAAAAAATACTAACACTGACGAAATACACGAGTGCTAGCGGTTAAAAGAGCAATTATGAATTAGCACCTGGCCAATCGTTCACATGCTCTGCGTTACCCAGTTTCAACTTGCGGGCTGAAATGGTAAATTTGTAGCTCATTGGTGTGTCACCCACAATATTCAAACCTTCTGAATATTTTACAATGTAAGCGTCTTCGAAAGTTAATTCTTTCATCTTAGAATCTTCTTCTGATTTCTTAATCAACAATGTGCCAGCTAATGGCTTGTATTGATTATTAACCATAGATTCTATAACTGACGTATCTTCAGTAGATTCTACTTCGATATCCAATGTACCACCATAAACTCCCGAAGATGGGCGTCCTTTTGAATCTACATCGCGATTTAACGCATAAGAGCAATTAAGTACATCGTACTCTTTACCCGAAAAATTTAATCTTGCTTTGAAAGCCATAATGATTAATTTTAAAGTTATTTACAAGCCGACCACCGGCTTGCTTCATATAGTAACTACAAAAAAGCACATTTATTGTTTACGGTAAAAACTTAATTACTATTGATTAAATAATTTTTGCGCCAAAGCTGAAAAGCTTCTTCATCCATTTTTGCGCGTAATTATTTTGCAAATCGTATAAGTGCCCAATGGTACTCGTATGAACCGGCGTTATATTCCTCTTTTCGAATATAGAACGTTTAATAGACATATAAGTAGCACGCTGCGTGCTTTCCCAGTCATGCCAGGCGGCTTCATCGAGTATAGAAACAATGCGGACCGATCTGCCATGAAAGTTATTATTCAGGTTGCTATTGTTTATAAAGATACGGTCGGGCAAAAATATTCTATCGAAAAAACCTTTGATTTTAAAATTAATAGATTCTTTAAAAACCGGACAAAACACCACAATATGATTGCCCCAGTTGAGTTTTGCAATCGCTTCTGTTAAGTCGTATTCAAACTCGGTGTTGCGTCCGGGCAACTGCTGATTTGGGTTAAACTTCAAATTTGAAATTACAATTTCCTTAACTACTGCATTTACACTTTCGGCACCTGTACGGTAAGCGTCAATAAGCGCCTGGGTAATCTCTCCTCTTTCAATATCTGCGTTTATAACAACTACTTGCTTCATCCTTACGGACAAATCTACAGATATAAATATTACAATATCTTAAATATAACTTAACAAAAAAGCCCCGCATTTAGTAAATGCAGGGCTTTTATCATCTTAGAAATTTATTGCTGCTTATATTCTGTGTTCCAGGTAGCACTGGCATCCTCTCCTTTGTGACCGTCCAGTTTTACTACGAAACTTTTGGCCGGGAAGTAAGGTGTGATATTGATGTCCAGATGTATACGATCTTTTTGAACCTCATCCCGCTCAAAACGGATAATTTTAAAACGCTCAATTAAACGATCCGGACCCTGAATGTTATCCAGAAACTTAACAATTTGTGAACGCAAATCTTGCTCTGTCTTAGAGGTCCAGTTCTCAAATGCACGGCGGTTCAGGAAGTCGAACAATACTTTTGTGATATAATCAAATACCCGTACAACCGAATAAGTTTGCAGACCAATGTTATCGCCACTAAATAAAGTTTTAGCAGAAAATGCCATGACCTTGCCATATTCGTTTACCATAGGCACTAAACCGATTTTCTCAAGGTGTGAAATTTCGCTCTTTTTTAAATCAAAGCGTACACCATCCACTTCGTTAACTGCACCATGTTTTTTACCGGCAGTAACCTGAGACATTAAGGTATAATACATTTTACCGGCTAAAGCTGCCGAGCCTGGCACATAAAGGTCATCTTCCTCCCCCACTTCAGCCACCTTGCCACGGCCAACCATCCAGTTACAGGTCATGATGGTGTTAGATTTAAAAGCATCGCCACCAGTTAAATTGGCAGATGTAAACAAATCTATTACATCATCAGGCTGATCGAGATCAGCGAAATCTGTCACCAGCATTACTTTATTTTCGAATGCCATTTTCGACCATCTTTCTACCACCTTGTTAGAGCCCAAATAACCTGGGATAACCATGATAGAATAGTTTTGACGAAGGTCCAAACGGTCGTAGTTTTGCTTTAGTTCGTTACCTACGTACTCAATAAAACGGGGGTTATCCAGTTCTTTCAACTGATCGAGCCCCGCATTCATAATTACGACATTCTTTACCTTATCGGCTTCGGTATTTTTATAAAACAAATGCAAGGAACGGTAAGCTTGCTCCAACTCGCGGGTTCCTTCAAGTACGTTATGAATGTTTTTATTCAGGTTCTCTTCGGCCTGCTGTAATTTATTAGCACTATTTTCAGCCATTTCAGCAACTGAACCACCTGTTTCCAACGCTTCAATCCACTGGTTCAGTTTCTGTTTCAGCTCCTGGCGCTCTAATTTTTTCTCATCATCAGTCAGGAATATTTGCTTACGGGCTTTACGTTCCGGATTTAAATTTTGCAGACCATCTATTGTAGTCTCTAACAAATCGAACCCGCCAACTCTCGATAATTTCTCCAGACTCTGGTTAAGGGTTAATTCTGGTCTTGAGGTTTCAGCTGGCTTGAATCCCTGCGCCGATGTATTATCGCTCAGGGCTTGCTCATTAGGTGTTGCCATATCTTTTTATCTGTTTAAGATGGTATCTGAATATTACTGATCGATTTCTTTTACAAAATTCTTAAGTGCGCTAACAAAAGCTGCTCTTGTTTCCTCGTTATCCAAAGTAGTTTTCAAGGTTTTATTTGTTTTTAACTGCTTGATGATATTCAGATACATTTCACGCTCGATGTTGAGCTTGCGCAGGTAATTGCTCTGCTGCACCAGTTTCTTCACACCAAAATCGCCAAGGTTTTGAAACTTTAAATTTTCGCTGGTAACAGATCCGTCCTGATTTTCTAATTCTACATTAATATTAGGCTGGTAATGCTCGAAAACATCTTCAACGGTCCTTAATCCCTCCACTTTCTCGGGACGTAACGGCTCGTTGTCTGTTAATTTTTGAATAAATAAAGTTTTATTGGGAGAAATTTCACCAAACGCTTCTGAGGTATCGACTTTTACTTCGTTTCCTCCTATTTCGTAGTTATACATAGGTAAAGGATAATTTATGCAGTTAAAATATTTCTTGTTATAATTGAAAACTATCGAAATTGTTTTACCAATTTACTGTAACAGAAATCTTTGCAGATTAATTAATTGACCATTCCAAATTATCGTTATCTGCTTCTTTGGTAATATGAACGCCCTGCCCTTTCTTCAGCTCGCCCGATATAATATATTTTGATATGGGCCTTCTTAACTGGTTACGGATAACGCCCGAAAGCTGCCGTGCACCGTACTTTGGCGTAAAGCCACCTAAAGCCAGCATACTCTTTGCATCTTCACTTATTGAAAAGCCAATTCCCATTTTTTCTAATGAATCAACAAGGCTCTTCAATTGAATATCGAAAATCCGCACAACGTTTTCTTCAGATATAGGTTTAAACGGCACAATTTCAGAAAGCCTGGCCAAAAATTCAGGTCTGAACTTCTGAGCCATCACTTCCATCAGCTGGTTAGATGTAGGTAAATGTCCCTGACTAAGCTGCTCTGCTATCCACTCGCTGCCTATGTTTGACGTAAACAGAATCAGAGAGTTTGAAAAGTCGCCTTCTTTGCCAAGGCGGTCGTGCATGTGGCCTTCATCCAATATCTGTAAAAAGATATCAAATACTGATGGGTGTGCCTTTTCTATCTCATCGAACAGTAGAACCGCATAGGGTTGCTGTCGTATCTTGTTCACCAGCAATCCGCCTTCTTCGTATCCTACATAGCCCGGAGGCGCACCATAAAGCAGCGCTGCTGAATGCTCTTCTTTAAACTCAGACATATCAAAGCGGATCATAGCTTTTTCGTCGTTAAACAAAAAGTCGGCAATAGATTTAGCTAACTCTGTTTTACCGGTACCTGTAGGTCCTAGCAAAAAGAACGACCCGATAGGCTGACCTTTTTTATTCAATCCACTTCGCGACTCCAAGATAGCGTCGGCTACTGCTTTCAGCGCCTGATCTTGCCCCACTACACGTTTCTTCAAAAAGCCTTCCATGTTTAGAAGCCTTTCTTTTTCCTGCGCCTGTATCTTACCCAGTGGTATACCTGTTTTGTAAGAAATGATAGCGGCAATATCCTGCTTTTCGACTTCGCTGGTTTTGCTTTGCGCCAGCTCCTCCAGAAAAGGCAGGTTACGCTCAAAATACTCTATGTATTCGTCGACCGTTTCGAAGGCACTTACCTGCGTTTCGTCTTCCAGCTTTCCTAATAATACGGCACTGGTTTTATTTTGCATTAAGGTATACAGCCATTTAAATTCAGCTACGGCACTGCCATCCGGGCCGGCATCTTTCAATTCGTTAAATTTTTCCTTGAGTTCGGTTAGAGTTTTGTCCGATGTGTCGTTCATCATTCTGATGGCGGCCATAGTGCGGTCCATTAAATCAAATGCGGAATCAGGTAAACGGCGGTCTTTCATATAACGCTTGGCCAACCTCACACAATCTTTAACCGCTTCGTTGTCTATTTTTAATCCATGATGATCCTCGTAATATGGCACCAGCTTTTCCAGCATTTTGATTGCAGTGTCTATATCCGGCTCGTTTACCTGCAAAACTTCGAACCTGCGGCTAAAGGCCTGCTCGGGTTCAATAATTTTACGGTACTCGTCTATAGTAGTGGCACCTATAACCGTAATTTCTCCACGGGCCAGTTCCGGCTTTAGCAGGTTGCCTACACCACCGCCAATCGGGCCTTTGCTGTCCAGCAAGGTATGTATCTCATCAATAAATAAAATGGCTTTATCAAATTGTTTTATTTCACGCAGTATGTTTTTAAGCCGGTCTTCTATTTCGCCTTTGTAAGAGGCACCCGCAATAAGAGAACCTAAATCCAGTTCGAACAGGCTGACATTTAACAACGATTGCGGCACCTGGTTGTTCACAATATCCAACGCGAAACCATCTACCAAAGCCGTTTTGCCTACGCCTGCATCACCGGTAATAATTACATTCGGTTTGGTACGCCGGCTTAAGATTTCCATAATCATCCGAGTTTCTTTGTCGCGACCTATAATTGGGTCTATCTTGCCCTGGCGGGCAAGATCGGTACGGTCTACACAATATTTCAGTAAAGCGGTGGTTGACTTGCTCCCCTCTACGTTGTTACCATCCGTTGTGCCGGATGGCGCAATGGCGTTTTGTACACCTTCATCCTGCATATATACATCCAGCAGTTCTTTTTCTTTTAACAGAAAGGACTTCAACTGCCCGGCATCAAAACCTACGTTAGGTTTGGTGAGTGCAACAAGAATACACACCGGCGTAATAGCATCGAGCCCGAGCTTCACCCGCACATTATCAGCTTCTTCAAAAACTACTTTTATTGCGCTGTTGCCCAGCATTTCATCGGGCACGGTAAGCGACTGTGGGTAATCTTCCATACGTATATCAGCCCAGTCGCTGATGTAAGCAGCATCTTTACCGATAGAATTCAGAAAGCTTTTTGTACCAACCTCCTGGTGCATCAGCCCTCTTAGCAAATGCGCCGGGCCAAATTCTTTATGCCTGTATTCTTTAGCTAAAGATTGTGCTACTCTGACAGCAGTTTTTACCGAATCGCTCAGATTTATTATACTCATGTTTGTGTGGCTTGTAGGCTTAGTTCATCCAGTTAGATTGTGTAACGTAGTAGTACATTTTGCCATTAGAAATAAAGTGCTGCCGGAGCAAAGCTTGCTCTCTGATGGTGTTACGACTTTTGATAAGGTAATTTACGTATTGCTCAAACTGCTGCTGTGGCATGCTGCCATTACGTTTGAGGTGAATAACCTTGTACTTAAACAGATCTTTTGCACTCGCCGGAACAACCATACCGGTGGTTCTGCGGATGTAATCGCTCAAAAGCATATTCTTGATTTCTGACCGGGATGCATCTTTCTGGCCCATATATTCGCGTACAATATTCAGGTAGTTCTTAAATAGCTTTTTACGAAAGTTTCCGGCATCCTGCTGCAAGTTTTCACCAATCATCATCGACAACATATCCGACATTTGCTTGTACTCCGCTTCGTTTAAAATAACCAGGTATTGCAACTGGTCTGGGTTTTCGGAAACCAAAGTAACAGGCGCCTGGGCTGTCAGGTAATACTTAAAAGCATTATGCGGGAGGTTATCGCCCAGTGTGTTAGAAACCGGCGCACTTAACTGTGAAATCACTACCGGTGTCACATAACGGTGTTCACGGCCGGTTAACCGGAACGCACTATCAAGCGAGTGTATTTGCGTATTGATGTCGGTTTGTGTTTCCTGCATCAGGCGCTTAAGCGCAGCATCCATCGCTTGATTAGATTTCACCACACCCTTTGGCGGAAAAATAACGGCACCCTGTATCAGGCTTCGTTTAGGATAATCAAGATAGAATGAAATAGAATCTGATAACGATACATTAAACTGCTGGCTGTTACTCAAACCTTCGCCTACCACCATTCTGTTCTTTTTACGGTCGGCAAGCTGCATAGCAGACTCGGACACAATCTTGCGCGACTGTATTACAAAATCGTTATAAATAGGATTGTAATCGCTATACACCTGCATAGCCAGCAGCCGTGCGTCGGCATTGGCAACTTCGGCGGCTATTTCACTTACGCTGGTAGTTTCCATTGTATTACCTGTACTGCCAATCAGCACCACCAGGTTGGTTTCATTTTTATGGCCGCCAAACATCTGTAATGAAGTACGTAATCCTTCAAAAACAGGCTGACTGTTCGCCGCCGTTACGCATGAGGCATTCGTGATACTGGCTTGATTATCTAAAAAGGTAACTAATTTGCGGTAGTCGGGGTTAAAAGCTTGTTTTTCAACACCGCCGGTTGCGCAGTTATTACGACTGCGGTACACCACGGCTCCATAGGCGATTTGATTGCCTTTATAATAGTTTTGGAAAATATTCTCGAAAGACTGAACAGTGCTGGTTATGCCCGAGATGTAATTGCGCATAGAACTGCCGCCATCAACAACAAATACAACATTTATTTTATGAATATTCTTCCGTATGTTCAAGTAATCTTTATAAGTTAAACGTCCGCCTTTGATGTTGATGACGCTGTTATTTGATTTGTCGTAGACATCGGTTGCGACACTCAATTCCATTTTTCCGGATGGTGATGCCGGGGTCGGATAATATAAAACCGGTATGCTGCGGAGTAATGGCTCATCCTGATCAATCAGCGGGTCGAAAGCAAATGTAGCTCCGCCAGGACCATTGAATTGCAGGTATTTATTGATAGTAGCCGCTACTGAATCGTCGGCACTGTAGCCTTTTTTAGCCGAACCAATGTATAACCGGTCGCCCCAACTGTGTACGGCGTCGGCAGGTACCCAGCCAAAAACGCTGGCAGCAGCGCTGTCAGGGATTAACTGCCCCTCCGAACCAACCAGAAACGTTTTACCATCGGGCGATTTCTTAAGTACATAAAGTAATTGGTTTAAAGCAACCTTCGTTTTTTTCCGCTCCATTTCGGGCGATGTGTAAACATATAGTGAGTCGGTTTTGTCGTAATATACACCCGGTGTAGTTAGCGGGCCTTTACCTGATACCAGCGTAACCGCCTTTTCAGGATAACCGCTTTGCTTGTTCACATAAGCCGATTGCCATAACAGTACTTTATCTTTGCTGATCCAGCCGTAGCTTTGTGCTGCTTTTTTGTTAACCAGTTTACGGCCCTGTACCATTCCAGGCTGATATTTTATTAGTTTTAAGTAACCGCTGCGTGTATCGCTCACATAAAACGGTTCCATAAACTTTATCTTCTTCATCACCAACGATCCGCCCGGCACGGTATAGGTATTATTTTCATCCCGGTCCGAAAATACAATCCAAGGTAACGAAGTGGTTTTGCCATCGTCGTAAACATTGGTTTTACTATTTGGCTTTTCGAAAGCGGCAGGTAATGTGGCTACCTTCTTTTTAACAGATACCGGCGACTGGCTATGAGCCGCCAATGTTACACACAGGGCAAGTATAGATACGATATTTTTCATGATGTAATAGGCTGGTTGTATTTAGCGTTTAGCACTCGTCGCAGGCGAAGAGTGCTGTTTAACGGTAAGCAGGTTTGAACAATTAGATTTGGCCTTTAAAGCCACTTGTGCCTCATCGATAGTGATGCCGCCACCAAAAGTAAGACGCATGCAGTAGGAATAAAGGTCGGTTTGTTTTTTTTCACCGCCGGCGTCCATATTAACCGCTACTTTCTCGTCGCCGCAAAAATATTTGTTTACCAGGTAATAATAGTTGTTATTGAAATCGGCACCGTTGGCTATGG
>Ga0325400_1006064_pt1 | contig 11465 bp, 9 predicted proteins | sample PopdelMetagenome_2_FD_205662 | JGI IMG/M metagenome (GOLD analysis project Ga0325400, IMG submission 205662) | Populus deltoides microbial communities from Bellville, Georgia, United States - Xylem-PdKOR-R1 | ecosystem: Host-associated > Plants > Phyllosphere > Stem > Wood/Secondary xylem...
AAAACAATCGCTCCATCCTTTCTAGGGTTTTAATTTAAAACTCTCAGAAATCAAATCCCGACGATTTCAATTCCATCTCTCACTCTCTCTCTCTCAAGAATCCATTTCTATCTCCTGCAACGGGTCAGTAACCCAACTCACTTCAATTCACAGTTTCTCTACTTTTCTTACTTTTTTTTTTGTTTTACACGATCATTTCTTAACCCTCGTTAATCGATTTCGTTTCCTTTCTTCTTCTTCTCAATTGCTTTAGGGTTTGGATCGCATTTCTAGTCGTTGATTTTGTGTATCGCGAAGTTCTGAGGTTGAATTTGAATAAAATCGAAGAGTTTAAATTTGGTGAGAGAGGTTTAGGACTTGAGTTTAATGTTTGTTGTTACTTCATGTGGTTAAAGCTTGTTTCTTTATGTGCAGAATTATGAGACGAAGACAGAAGCTATGTTTTGTGGATTGGTAGTTTTTTTTTTTTTGGAGAAAGGATTTATTTAGTGGATATTTTAAGGGTAATTTATGGCATTAGTTTGGGGATGAAAGTGATGATACTTTTGTGCACCCGAATGCAAGTGGGAGTAATTTTCTATGTTGGAATAGTAAAATGGTTGTATTCTAAGATGTTTGATTTGGTTTACTGTTTTAATGAATTTGATTTTAATCTCGGAGTCAACTGGGTGGATTGGATGGTCGATTGATTGGTTTATTCTGGCTGTTTGTTTCATTCGGTTCTGGCATGTTTTTATCTGATTTTATTGGGGTGGTTGCTGGGGCTTGTCTTCTGGAAAAAATGTATACATATGCAAGGAAAATTTAGTTATCTGTAACTCATGAATGTTGCGAGAAAAAAGATTTGGTTAGCATTTCGAATTGGCTGCTGGCTGATTTCTATGCACATGAAAAAAGTAAAAAGCACTAGCTGTGTTCTTTTGATAGGAAAAACTCTGAAAACATTCTGGCTTGAATCATTATTCTTTAGGAATGGCTTCTCAACTTTTTTTTCTCCTTCATTATTTTTCTAAAAGGTAATAGGTGTTGATTAATATGTACTTGTTCCAGAATCTTGGAGGAATTAATAAGATATTTGTGGTATTTTCTAATTACTCAGTGATGATTTTTTATTTCTCTTAGGGGTTGTAGCAATGCACCGTGTGGGTAGTGCAGGGAACACAAACAATTCTGTTCGCCCGCGTAAAGAGAAGAGGCTGACATATGTGTTGAGTGATGCTGATGACACAAAGGTGAAGTGATCTTGTAGCTCTATTTTTATCATCAATTTTCGCCCAAAATTTTAGTATTTTAAAGTGAACAAGTTGCCTTTTCTGATGTACATATGGGATTGATTTATATGTATTTATTATTTTCCACTTTGATGTCATATAAGTGCTTAACACTTAACTTGCTTGATTGGTATTCCAGCGAAATCTACTTTATGTAGTTGATCATATTTATCATGCATGGGACTTGATGCTGGTTATTAATACTGCTAAATATTATGATGAATATTCAAGTCCTTGCATTACATCCTTTTATGGTGTTGTGATTTATAACAATGTTATCAATGTGTGTTTTTTTCATGTTGAATGCTGGGTGGATGATCCTATTCTGCTCATGTACTTTGTGCTCAAATTCTTTTGCTATATGTTTGCTCTGATTGCTTAATGTTGATATTGTGCTTTCATTTTTATTTTTGTATTTTTTGGAGCTGGGAGTGGAACTATGATTATTATTTTTCTACAAACGAATGAAAATCATTGTTTTTTGGAAGACCACTGTCTATTGTAGGTTGGTTTTATGCATGATTTGATGTTTTTATGGGCCAGATTAAACTATAAGAGTACAATGTGCATGCTTTCCATGATTAAGTTGAATGGTACTTCATCTTTTCTAAAACTTCAATTCAGCTGAGTAACACTCATAAATGTTTGAAGATCTTTAAGGGCATACAATGTTAATAGTTACCTATAAAAGAAGAAAAGAAGGCATGGTCTGTTTAAATATACTCTCTCTCCACTTGTATGCTGTGTGATTTTCTTCAAACAGATCAAATTTTGCTGAACTTGTTTCTTTTAATGGAGTCATGGATCCTTATACTACTTGTTTTGGGATATCTCTTTTGCAGCATTGTGCTGGCATAAACTGTCTAAAAGTGTTAAAGTCCACTGTATCTGATGGGCGTGATTACCTCTTCACTGGGAGTCGTGATGGCACGCTGAAGAGATGGGCCCTTTCTGAAGATTCTGCGACGTGCTCTGCTACATTTGAGTCACATGTTGATTGGGTACTTTTTTAATCCTTTGGCAGGTCGTTCGTTATTACATGTCACCTATCAAGGATCTGGTAGGTGCTTAATTGTTGCCTTTGAGGAATTTCATTTCGGGAAACCGTCTATGAGACGGCTATGGTTATTGGGAAATAGCTTTAGCTGATTTTTCTGGCCTTTTATGAGGTTGGACTCTGGAGGGAGCAAGATTGATTTGATAATTGTCACCCTGATTGAATTTTCTAATCAATTATCAAATGTGCATGGGCAAGATGCCCTCACACTCCAAGTGTGTCAAACTAGCAAACTTGTTTCTTTTTATTAGATAAGCATTTAATATGGTGACTTAGAGCGCCATCATCTATGTAATTATTCACTTTTCTTTGTGGAGTGAAGCTATATATTATGCTACTATTTTCTTATGTCATAAACTTTCTTATGTGAATACCTGAGATAAATGGGATATGTATGGGGTGTATCTGGCTGTACAGGTAAATGATGCTGTCCTTGCTGGTGACAGAACCCTTGTCTCCTGCTCTTCAGACACCACCCTCAAGGTTTGTAAATTTTCTTATTTTTTGTTGCTTTTGTACTGAATGATTTAATGGCTGTTCACTTGCTGACTGAGCTGCTCATTGGTTAATTGCTTGTCTTTTTTTCCCCTTTTGGGTGATATACCAGGCATGGAATTGCTTATCTGATGGAACTTGTACCAAGACTCTTCGCCAACACTCTGATTATGTTATTTGTCTTGCAGCGGCAGAAAAAAATGTAATTTCCATTTCAATTTTTTCATGGATCTTACTAACTGCATGGATGAAAAGTTCCTGCCTGTGCATCTTGTTATCTAAGTTAAATAGCATATTCAGTAAAAACATGCTTGAATCTATGGTTTATGATCTTAATATCATTGGAGTCATTTTCTGAACCTGTTTTAGTGTCATGCATTTTAGAGCAATGTAGTTGCCTCTGGAGGCCTTGGTGGGGAAGTTTTCATATGGGATGTGGAAGCTGCACTGACTCCAGTGTCAAAGTCTGGTGATGCAATGGAAGATGATTGTTCAAATGGTGTAAATGGCTCTACCAATTCATTGCCCGTGACAAGTTTACGAACCATTAGCTCAAGCAACAGCATTTCTGCACACACGTCTCAGTCCCATGGGTATGTCCCAGTTGGTGCTAAAGGCCATAAGGAGTCAGTCTATGCATTGGCAATGAATGATAGTGGAACCCGTCTTGTCTCTGGTGGGACCGAGAAGGTATATTGATATTCAGATATTACAGTTATTTGTTTATTTATGTTTTGATAATTCAACTTTTGCGGGGAAGTGGAATTTGAACTTGGAGCTTTCCCGTTTCTGGAGAGGTGTGCCATTAGGCTAATGACTCAGCGGTAGATATCTCAGTCATTTGTGTATTCTTACCTCTTTATACTGGTGTACCATGGACACATAAGATGATGGAAAGAGCTTATATGCATGTTCTCACATCTTTTGATCATTTAATGGTTTGAAAAGATACTGGCTTCGATGCTTTATCTCTTGTCCTTGTTCCTCTAGGTTGTGCGTGTTTGGGACCCCCGTACTGGTTCAAAGGCTATGAAGCTAAGAGGGCATACCGATAACATTAGAGCGTTGCTTCTGGATTCTACTGGCAGGTTGGTTGAATGGGGTCTGCAGCTATTAAGTTTTGTTTGCATGAGATTTTTTTTTGTTAAGAAGTATATTTGTTTATTTTTCAGTTTATGTTGTATGGCAAGAAAAATTAATAAGTGCCCCCCCTTCCCCATCCCCATCCCCACACAAAAAAAAATCTCTAGTATAGGGATTATGATGTTTACATGCTGCATGCATTTACACTTCCTTTGAATGTGATCAAAACAGTTATTCATGAAGACCTGTACAAATGATTTCTGTTTCTTAATAGTGCAGGGAGTTTGTGGGGCTTGTATCTTTCCCACACGTGCTCTTTTCTGTAGCAAATTTAATTGGACTGCTCTTCAATTTTGTATTTTTTTCTTAATAACACGGTTTCCAATTTATTTTTGAAGGTATTGCTTATCAGGTTCTTCTGATTCTATGATCAGGTGGATATTTTACTCCCTTTTGCTTTTCACTCTTATCCATCCTTCCAGCATCCATCACTTCAATCATAAAAATGTATAAGACCTTGTGCTGAACTTTTTGTGGATTGTTTTGTAGGCTGTGGGACCTTGGGATGCAGCGATGTGTGCATTCATATGCTGTGCATACAGATTCTGTTTGGGCACTTGCCAGCACTCCAACATTCAGCCATGTATACAGTGGTGGAAGGGACCTTTCTGTGAGTTGATTTTCCTATGAAATCTAAATAATTATTTTCCACATATTTTAGTGTTATTTTTGCTGCCCTGATTTTTGATACTCTATTTTGTTTATACCCTCAGTTGTACTTGACAGACTTGGTGACAAGAGAGAGTCTTTTGCTTTGCACGAAAGAGCACCCGATTTTGCAATTGGCATTACATGATGACAGTATATGGGCCGCGACAACAGATTCTTCGGTTCATAGATGGCCCGCTGAAGCACACAATCCTCAAAAGGTCTTTCAAAGAGGTGGTTCATTCTTGGCTGGTAACCTTTCCTTTTCAAGGGCAAGAGTTTCATTAGAAGGATCTACTCCAGTAAGTAATTCTCATAGCCTTTGACAGGCAACTAATGCTATTGCATGTAATAAGTTCTTCACCAAGTCATCCTATTTAACGTCTTACATCTAATTTTCAATTTTTTGTTAATTTGTGTCTACTGTTTCTGAATTTTTGAACAGGGGATAATTCCTTTATGTTCTTCTTAGTCACCATATCTTTACTTATTGATTTCCACTTCCCACACACGATTCATTGACTACACCAAAGTTTCATGTAGTCTGAATAATGAGGCTGTCTTCTGTTGCAGATTTTCCCTTTGGCTTGTTGTGATTGTTGTGTTTTTCATTTTTATGAATGATTTGCACTGAGTTTCTAAAGATTATTCAAAAGGGAGACCTGCACTCTAGAAATACCTGTTTTCCTCATTCATTAATGTACTGCTTTGCTTTTCTATAGGTGCCAGTCTACAAAGAACCAACCTTAACCATTCCTGGAACTCCAGCAATAGTGCAGCATGAAATTTTAAATAATAGAAGGCATGTCTTGACTAAGGTATGCACGGTACTTTTGCCCTTATTTATTACAATTAACACCAAACGATCGAACACTTTTTTCATCTTTTTTTGGGGTTTATTACTTGTCCTGTTTGGAAGGATACTGCTGGCTCAGTGAAGCTATGGGAGATCACAAGGGGCATTGTAATTGAAGACTATGGGAAGGTTACATCTCTTTTTCCCTTTCATATTTTTTGTGAATTGTTGATTACATCCTTGCAATATTGCATACCTTATATTTGGAAGGGGAGTTAGTCGTCCTATCATTTGGTGCATTAATTTTGTCACCTATAGGAAATGGTATAATTCAGGCATTATCCGTATTTACAACTTGACATTTTCCAGGTGTCATTTGAGGAGAAAAAGGAACAATTATTTGAAATGGTATGATCACAAGATCCTTTTCATTGTATATTGAAGTTGTTGCATGGGAATTTTTGTGGAACTTACTGATAATTATTTATGTTCCAGGTCAGCATTCCTGCATGGTTCACTGTGGATACCAGGCTTGGAAGCTTGTCTGTTCATTTGGACACACCACAATGCTTTTCAGCTGAGATGTATTCAGCTGATCTTAACATAGCTGGGAAACCTGAGGATGATAAGGTAAAACGGTAAAACTTTTGTACACATATGAGTTGGGCAAATGTTTTAGAAAAATGGCCTCTGTTGATTTTAATGTTAATCTTTAAACCACTTGAGAATGAGTTGAATAGGGAACTAGTTTATTCTTCTGAAAGAACTCAAATACATTAAAAGATTGAAACTTTTCAGAGTGTTCCTTGATTATATATGAAAACTACCAATATCTTCGTGTGTAGGACCCCAAAACTTATATTACTGAGTGCCATATCTTAAGATGTGTATTTTGGTATGGTTCTTTTGCAGCGTGCAGTCTTCTCTACATGTAATAAATGGTGATTAAATTGCAGCATAACTAATTGGTCATGGCAGAAGCAGATTGCTTTTCTTGTCAGCATTTTAAAAAAAATTATACTCATTTGTAGCATTTATTCATGATCTGCAGGTTAATTTAGCTCGCGAAACCCTTAAAGGTTTGTTGGCTCATTGGTTGGCCAGGAGAAGGCACAGACTTGGTTCTCCAACTTCAGCTAATGGAGATGTTCTATCCGGAAAGGATTTTGCTCATAGAAGTCTTGGCCATTCTAGAGTTGAAGTAGACGGCGGTGCTGAAAATGACTCCAAGGTTTATCCTCCATTTGAATTTTCAACAGTTACCCCTCCTTCGGTTGTTACTGAAGGCTCTCAAGGAGGTCCATGGAGAAAGAAAATTACTGATTTAGATGGAAGCGAAGATGAAAAGGACTTCCCTTGGTGGTGTTTGGATTGTGTGTTGAACAATCGCCTACCTCCAAGAGAAAACACCAAGTAATTATTTTCCTTTCTTCACGGAATTATAATTTTACTTGCAAGTTATAGGGAAGCATTCTTATATGGAATTGTGCATTTGATTCCAACTGTTATTCTTATTCCTTAATTTATTTTGATTGTTTTCTAGATTTTGTTTTTAAATATTTATGCTTCATATTGGACTCTGCACTTTGTCAACAATTAATTTGTTGTTGTGCTTTTACCTTGCTCATTTTATGTGGGTTTGTTTCAGCAGATAAATAATGAAAGTGATTAAATTTCTGCAGGTGCAGCTTTTATCTGCATCCATGTGAAGGTTCAGCATTTCAGATCCTCACACAAGGCAAATTAAGTGCACCTCGCATCCTTAGAATTCATAAAGTAAGTTTGATTCAGCAACTTAGAGGAAGAAAAGATTTGCATGTGTCAGATAAAAAAAAGATTTGCATTTGATTATCTGGAAATTTGCACTATTGACAATATTCATGTAGTGCTTTTACTATAATATGTTAGTGGTATATTCTGGAACATACCAATTAAAAGAAGCTGTGCTGGAAATTATTAGACTTTGCTAAAAGAGCACAATGTGTAAGATAGATATGTTACAGATATCTGACTTGTATTTTTTCATGGCAAAAACCATACTGAATATAAATTAGGATTGCATTTTGGAGGATGTGATTCTCCAATATGCTTTTCTATTTCATTTTTTTTTTCCAGTGATTTAATATAAGTTTCTTTTATCCAAAAAGAAAAAAAGAACAAGAAGAAGGATGGCATAACGGGCTCTGTTATTTCAAGCACACTAGCATTTCTGGTTCTGATACTTTTCAATGATTTTTTTTTCTATTTTCTAAATTTTTATGGGCTTTGTTTGTGCTGCTTAGTATTATGCCCAGAATGCTTTGTATGTAGTGGATGTAATAGGTCTTATTGCATGTGTGGTACATCTATTGCTGAGATGAAATATTCGCTTGAACTTCTCTCAAATTAGCATCTTCTAGATAAATTTCCCCTCAGAGAAGCTTCGATCTACAAAGACAAATACATAGAAGGAAAAGACAATAGGAACAGGTTTACAACCCTAAGCAGCCTGAAGGAATCAGGAGGTGGACAAATCCACCAAGAAGGCATCAGCTAGACACTTAGTTCTGTTTACACTTTGTTGTTGTTGCTGGTTTGCTAAGCATGCTTTAGTTTTGAGTAGGCAGTTCATATGGATTGGCCCTTCAACTGCTTTTTGTACAATAGTCCCAGTCACTTCCTTGCTGGCCTTTTACCTTTCTAATATATTGATTGTCTTCCATAAAAAAGCAGCATGTTTCTATAAATTGATCAGAAAAGCATGGATAATTTATATACTGTAGGATGCTTTAGGTTTTAAATGTTTTGTGCTATATAATAGAACAATCAAGAAAGTGATGAGAAGTCAAATAAATTGATATTTGTAGATTTCTGAAATTATATTCTCAAGAATGTTTCTTTATCTGTGTGTTTCACGTTTGCGTTTTTATCCAACTTTTGTTGTGTAAAATACGAATGGATGGCAAGAATTAATCCTCATGTGATGATGCATTTGGGTGCAACTCTGTATTTCAGCTAGATATCTGCAGAAGAATCAAGAGTATTTATTGTATCAAGAAATGGAAATTAATTGTGTTTTCCAGATGTCATCTAGCAGTCTAGCATGTGATAATGGTCTTATTGCAGAATAAGTTATCTTACTCTACATAAATCATGGATAGGCTTCCGTTTCATAATCTGTTCATATTCTTAATTTCATGTTTCTAAAGGTGAAAGTGTAATAATCTTGTTCCTCAGCAGAGATGCATTGATACGGCCGGCCTTTAGCTTTAGTCACTGTTATAAAGAAATAAGACGTGAAACAAATCCCAAGTTAGGATCTGTTTTGCCAGTATACTTTCTGTGATATGCTGAATAATCCATTTTTACTGATTTTCACTAGCATGTTTGCATAGGTTGTCAATTATGTCGTAGAGAAGCTGGTCCTTGACAAACCACTGGATAATGTGAATACTGATGGAACATTTGCTCCTGGAATTGGAGGACCCTTGCAGCATTCAGTGGTTGGAGATGGATCTTTCCGATCTGGATTGAAGCCTTGGCAAAAGCTTAAGCCTTCCATAGAGATCTTGTGCAATAATCAGGTCATTGTGATTTTCATTTTATCGGGGAAATGCACTCAAAAGCATTTACTTGAATAATAAGCTTCTTCAGCTTAAAAAAAAACACCAAATATATTTCACGCTATAGGATCATTGAGTCATCTGTTTTTAAAATGGTACATCAATCTTTAGCTGGACATTTTAGCACAATAAATTCATGAGCAGAGAATGTCCAAGAGCACATCATCTATGAGTTGCACAGGTTCAAACTAAAATGGCATATTGTATGAGAAGACAAGTCACCCTGTGGCCCAAATATAAGAATAAACTTCTGCCGTTCTTCTATTTACACGCTCCTCTTTTTATATTTTCTTTTTGCAATATTTTCTCAAGCAATGACTGTCTTTTGTAGGTCTTATCCCCGGAAATGAGTTTAGCTACAGTGCGAGCTTACATATGGAAGAAACCCGAGGATCTGACACTTAATTACAGAGTAGTTCAGGGAAGGTGACTCCATGCAACTTTTAGGAGCAGGTGAGTGCCAACTTGTTTCTTTGCCTAGCTTTATTCTTCCAAACTCTTAACACCCCCCCCGGCCCTTTTCTCCTCGAGTCGAAATATATGTGATGCATTTTTTAATATTAGTTGCAAAAAAGGAAAGGTAGTCAAATGATTTTGATAGTAGGATGCATTTTAAAAACAGCAGGAAATCTTATTTTTCTCTAGAATTTATATTTGATTCTTTTGTGAGAGGCTACGTTCAAAACGTTGCCTAGTCATTGTACTCATGATATGTGTTGTGTATATATATGAACAAATAGCTGATCATTTTCCAGGCTATTATTATTTATTGGATCACAGGTTAGCTTGGCTTGTGGTGATCGAAATCATGTGCCTGTGTGAGATGCCGGGGAAGACATCGATTCTTCTTGGGGTACTTCACTTGAATGGACGTATCCAATCGACCCTTGTAAATTTGGAAAATCAATCGCTGAACCTGCTGAGAAGATCCTTCGCATTTTCCCTTTGTTGGACAGATGGTATATAAATTTTGAGCCTTGTCTAGCCTTCATGCAAGCTTTTTTTGGTTGGACATAGCCAAGTTGTAGGGCAAGTCTGCATGTGGCAATAGAGAGATTTGCGATGGGTGGAGAATTAACCAGGAGTGTCCTAGGAACAGTCTTAAGTGGTGCCAAAAATAGAGTAACGGTGTCGAAAGCGTTGTAGATTTGTATTGTGGGGTACATTACCTAGTCATAGAAACACTGTTATGAAGATGGTGTTTTTCTCTCCTTTTTGGAAATAATACAATTCTCTTTTGTCTCCATCTAGTCATTCTATAATTTTTGCCCCGCATCTCTTTTTTTTTTTTAAATTTATATGGTTTCGGTAAACAAAATCCTGTACTCCTGTAAAAAAAAACACCTCAGGTCCACTTGCATTCCCTGACCGCAGAACCAAATCAAGATCCCGAAGCGAAGAGGGGCAAAACCACATTCTGAAAATCATCCCAAGCCTTACAGCTTGACACGCTCTAAATTACGTTTTCTAGCTTATCCCACGCAAAAGAGAAAAATATCCCAAAACTTACCCAGGTGCAGACCCAAAGAGCTAAAAGTCCTGGCTTGGTTCGTGGACCTACACGTACTGCTCATATGAACAGTGAAAGTTCATAAGAGAAGCCAAGCCTTTTAGATGTATAAGATAAAGGGCAATCAATTAAACACAACAATATCATGAATTAGTTGTTTTTTTGGGTGTAGAAATAGTTGCCTTCTGTTATATTTTTTGAGTAGAAATGCCAAGTAAAATACTGCAATGCACTTGCACCTGTCTGTTTCCTCCACCAAGTAGTTGTGTAGCAGGCTTGGCCATGTATTCTTGTGCCAAATCCTTGGAAGCAGAAAAAGCTAAAAGTTGTTTTGAACAAAAAGGAAAGGCCAAGAAGTGTGGTACGTTCTGTAGGCTCAGCCACTTCTCTGGAGAGAGTGGGAGGCAGATGGCCATAAATTTCAAGGCCAAGTATACATTTGATGGCAATATATATATATATATATATATTGCGTATAAACAATTAAATAACTTTGAGATTATTCAAAAAACAAAAAACTTTGAAGGAGAAAGGAAAGCAATGGCTTCCGGCCGCCTCTTTACTTTGAGATTAATCCCTTTCACCAAGCAAGGAGGAGAAAGCATAGCAATTTAATCTAAACTCAATGAATACCAACATTTAAATTAATTTTATCTAAAAAAATAAGTTTTTTAAAATAGTTATATTACTTGAAAAATAATAAATACGGTATAAATTTTATAAAACCTGACTTAAAATCCTACCCCAATATATATATATATATATATATATATATATTTTTTTTTTTTAATCCAATATAATATTTATATTATCTCACATAATACACACTTATATACTATTGATCATTTTATCATATATATATATGTTATTATTTTTTTAATATTAAATAATAGTCATATAACAGTTATGGAATCAATAAATAAAATATAAATATCTAATTTTT
>Ga0325400_1006065_pt1 | contig 11464 bp, 8 predicted proteins | sample PopdelMetagenome_2_FD_205662 | JGI IMG/M metagenome (GOLD analysis project Ga0325400, IMG submission 205662) | Populus deltoides microbial communities from Bellville, Georgia, United States - Xylem-PdKOR-R1 | ecosystem: Host-associated > Plants > Phyllosphere > Stem > Wood/Secondary xylem...
GGGCCTTAATCCCTGTCGCCCAACATAAGATAACTATTTTGATCACCAACTTCCACTTATACTTGAACTGAATTGTGTTTGTTCACAATTTCTTGAATTTAAGGCCACAATCCAAGTTTTGTGCCCCAGGATTTAGTGTATATTTGGCGATGATATATATATATATGCAAGAATATATTTGAACTTTAAAAAAATATATAATTAAAGAATGTAACTCGTTGATGAATTTGACATGTAGTTCACATCACGGGTTAGATTTTTAAAAGAAAAACTATAAAAAAAGTTTTTATTAAAATTTCGGTTGTTTCACTAACTTAGATTAATCTTTAACTTACATTATTGGATGAACCCCACCCCAGTTTCATAAATATAATATAATCAATAGCTTCAATAACCATATACTAAATCTATTTTAAAACATGAAAAATATCATTTTGATATATATTTTTAATTAAAATAAACTTTAAAAGCCACTTTTAAACACAATCTAAGCAAAATTTCAATCTCAGAAGAAGCATATGGCATGGACTGTACAGAAGAAAAAAAGAAGAGGCAACTTGCAAAAATATAAATGCAATAGAGGTGGCGGTACAGGGGCAAAATTTCACACTCCACAGGCCTTTTATCCCTGGTGTTTTTTAAGATAATTTTTCTTTGATAATATGTTGAAATAATAATTTTTTATTTTTTTAAATTTATTTTTAATGATATATCACAATAAAAACACTTTCGATCGCTGCTCTCTCTCTCTGTGTTTGCAAGTCCCATGTCTCTTCAGGCACTCTCATCTGTCTGTCCATCCCTTTCTCTTTGAGCAAGTCAATATCAAGAGCAGAAGGCTCCTTTGAAAAAGACAAAAACAGCCCCACCAAGTCCATAACAGAAGTACTTCACTCCCTCTGCGTGCAGAATTGAGTTGCAGAGAGGCTGATGCTTACGCGACAAAGAGCCAAACCCTAAAGATGGCCCTTTTAAGGGGCTGTTTGGTCACTTCACAACGTTGCCCCTGCCCGGATCTGGAGTTTTGGACTTTACCTTCTCTGAAGAAAATATACGCTGTGGTCATCTCACAATACATGGAGTGCCCTCTGGTCCAAGATTCTCTTAATGCCTCGCTAAAAATGCAAAGTTTTGCAGTCTTAATATTTCTTTTATGCTCTTGTATTTATCTCTCATGTATTGTTTTTTTTTATATATATATAATTGGTGTTAAAATCAGCTTTTATGAGCATCTCGAACATGTAATTAATAATTATATAAGTTTATAGTGATTTTAAGATTTATAAAACTTAAACTGGTGATTCTAAAAAATAAATCCAATACCTGATTAATTAAACTATACACCGTCAGGTTTGATGAATTATAATTATGAACTGTTATAACTTTACAATCATAAAATTTATCAAGTAATATTATATTTACAACGGAGGGCAAGAGATAAAAAAAAAAAAAAAAACAAAGGAAGAAAAAGAAGGAGCAAGCAAGCTTGTGGTTCATTGAATTCTCCCTTTTGTAGTTGTTGATTGTAACAAGCCTTGATCATAGGAAACAAAAGGAGATTTTGGATTCTAACAAGGTTCATTTCCTAAAAAAACAAATTCGATAATCTAACCAAAGGTTAATACTTTTTTTTTTTTTTTTTGGATTTTGGTGTTCAATTGATGCTTCCAATCTATGATCTTTCAATATCAAGGATTCCAGTCAAGGCATCAAAGGACACTCGTCCTCACACAACTCATGTTATTTTCAAAGCCTCTGTCTCCACCTTTTGGCCCCCCCATCTTTAATTTTGTGTAACTGTAATTAATGCCCTGATCTTCCTGAAATGTCACGAGACTTTAGCTAATTAGATAAGGTACGATCCAACATTATACAGTATAGTTGTAAAATCCATTATAGCTATAGAATTCAATTTTCTTCTTCAACACAGACTGTTCCAGGTCTCAGATCGGTCTCGATCCTAGATCCAACTACTGGACTGATCCGAGTCTTGGAGCAGTATAGATTTTTTTTTGCAATTTTCTCCTTGGAAAATAGAGCAGTGCAGTTCCAAATCTTGATCAGCAAGACTTATTTTGCCCCCTAATTGCTCTAAATTTAGAAAACAAACGGCGAACCCAGAAAATGACAGAGATTTAAGATGCTTTCACCATATCATGACAGAATCACCATGGTTTCGTAAATGAATATATCCCTTCTCTATGGCAAAAGGAAAAAGAAAAAAAAAAAGACGATGGCAAGAGTGCTGTGCTAGGCTAGGCTAGGCTATAGGTATGATCCAAAGTCCGAAACTCTCAACATGCACCATGGATAATGGCTATTGGGTAGCACAAAACACCATGCTCATAGAAGGATATCATTCCCCTATTTGATATATTTACACAGTAGGCAGTATCTTCCTCCTTTTTCTTAACCTGAAGCCACAATCATACATAGTGCAAATAAAACTAGGTTAAGAACATTCAAAAGGAGAATAAAAGCAAAAAGGAGAGAATATATGTGCAAGAGACAAGCCCCGGATTCTCAGAAAGTAGAGGAGGCTGTGACTTGCCGGTACTCCTTCGTGCTTTATTCTATTAAACTATATATGCTCTTAACTAGGTGCTCCTTCCATGTACGAAAAGATTGCTGGTGCCTTGAAAATAAATTCCATAGAAAGTCTTCGAAAGCCATGGTCTTGCATTGGGTTTCTCGTGAGCGAAAAAATAAAGTGAGAGTATAAATTGATCCTTTAATTTTAGAGGCTTTTCTAGCTAGTCCTATGGTTTCAAGAATGAGTTCGTCCTTCTTCGTCAATATAGGTTATATTTCGTTGGTGTTTCAAGACCCTTAAAACAAATACAGAAAAGGCAAGAACGTGTTTAAGATGAAGATGAAGATGAAGATGAAGATATAAAACAAATATATTTTTGAGATAATTTTATATTTTTTACAAATCAAATATATTTTTCAAACACAAAACAAACGGTGCCTTACTTATTTCATGCCTTGTCATGTTTTACACATTTACTACTCGTAAAACACTAAAGATTACATATCAAAGTCGTCTTTTTGACTGCACACATCTTGATTTTAATCATTTTTTTTTTTTATAATTCAACAAACTTGTATAAATTTTCGAACATAACAGTCATATGATTATCATGCAGGAGAGTTCATGGTATCCGAGTAATGATACTCTGAATCATCACTCAAAAACTTGAACCTCATCTTGAAAATTAAGTTTGATATTTATACGAGTATGAACCCGATAACAAAGAATCCATAGCTTCGATTAACCTTAGTTTTAAACAGAAAATTTACTATTGACTCGTCGAAACAGAAAAGCAGTTACAGAACACCTCATGTCATGTGAGTTGCATGCCTATCTGACACTCCCTTTCTCCCTATCAAATAGGGCCATGGCGTCTTAGCTTGCTCTCACTCTCACCATCTCCATTACTCACTCCTGTCACATTCTCCTCTCTCAAAACTGGTTTTCCTTCTTAGCTCCCTCCTCCCATTTTCTCTATGTAAAACATCAAAAATAACCCTCCTTTTCTCTTCAACAATGGCAATGTCTTTCAAGCTTGTGTTTTTTTGCTTTCTAGTGTTAACAAAGCCTCTCATTTTGGTTTCAAAGTACACTGAAGATCAAAATACAGATAGGGAATCTCTCATTTCCTTCAAAAATGCACTCAGAAACCCAAAGATCCTTTCTTCATGGAACATAACTAGTCGTCACTGCAGCTGGGTTGGCGTTTCTTGCCACCTCGGCCGTGTCGTTTCCTTGATACTCTCGACTCAGAGCCTTCGAGGCCGACTCCACCCTTCTCTTTTCTCCCTTTCTTCCTTAACCATTCTTGATTTGTCCTATAACCTTTTTGTTGGCGAAATCCCACATCAAGTTTCCAATCTTAAACGCTTGAAACACCTTTCTCTGGGTGGTAACCTGCTATCAGGGGAGTTGCCACGTGAACTCGGTGTGCTGACTCGGCTCCAAACCCTACAACTCGGTCCCAACTCGTTCACCGGGAAAATCCCACCGGAGGTTGGGAAGTTGTCCCAGCTGAACACCCTTGACCTCTCAAGCAATGGGCTCACTGGGTCAGTGCCGAGTCAACTTAGTGAGTTGACAGGGCTTCAGTTCCTGGACCTTGGTAACAACCTTCTATCAGGTTCTCCTGTAAATCTCTTTAAACTTGAATCCTTGAAATCATTGGACATATCAAACAATTCCTTTTCTGGTCCCATTCCACCTGAAATAGGCAACCTTAAGAACCTGTCTGATCTTTACATCGGTATCAACTTGTTTTCTGGTCCTTTTCCACCAGAAATTGGTGACCTTTCAAGACTTGAAAACTTCTTTGCACCTTCATGTTCAATCACAGGTCCTTTTCCTGAAGAAATTTCCAATTTGAAGTCATTGAGTAAACTTGACCTTTCTTATAATCCATTGAGGTGTTCAATACCGAAGTCTATAGGCGCAATGGAGAACTTGTCAATTTTGAATCTTGTTTACTCTGAGCTTAATGGTTCTGTACCTGCTGAACTTGGAAATTGCAGAAATTTGAAGACTGTGATGTTGTCTTTCAATTCTCTGTCTGGAGTGTTACCAGAAGAGCTTTCTATGTTGCCTATGTTGACATTTTCTGCTGATAAGAATCAGCTTTCAGGGCCATTGCCTCATTGGCTTGGAAAGTGGAACCAGGTGGAGTCACTTTTGCTTTCAAATAATAGGTTTTCAGGGAAAATACCACCTGAAATTGGGAATTGTTCGGCGTTGAGGGTGATTAGTTTGAGTAGTAACTTGCTGAGTGGGGAGATACCAAGAGAGCTTTGTAAGGCAGTTGATCTTATGGAGATTGATCTTGACGTGAATTTCCTGACTGGTGGTATTGAGGATGTGTTCTTGAAGTGTACTAATTTGAGCCAGTTGGTTTTGATGGATAATCAGATTGACGGCTCGATTCCGGAGTATTTAGCAGGGCTTCCTTTGACGGTGCTTGATCTTGATTCTAACAATTTCTCGGGTACCATACCTGTGAGTTTGTGGAACTCCATGACCTTGATGGAATTCTCCGCTGCAAATAATTTCTTAGAGGGTTCTCTGCCCGCGGAGATTGGCAATGCTGTTCAGCTGGAGAGGCTGGTGCTGAGTAACAATCAGCTAGGGGGTACTATCCCGAAGGAGATTGGCAATCTCACAGCTCTTTCAGTTCTCAACTTGAACTCCAATCTGTTGGAAGGAGCCATTCCTGTGGAGCTCGGACACTCAGCTGCACTTACCACGTTGGACCTAGGAAATAATCAACTCTCTGGTTCAATACCGGAGAAACTTGCAGATTTGGTTCAATTACATTGCTTGGTTCTTTCTCACAATAAGTTATCAGGGCCCATTCCATCGGAGCCTTCTTTGTATTTTCGTGAAGCTAGCATTCCTGATTCGAGCTTCTTTCAACACCTTGGTGTGTTTGATTTGTCACATAATATGTTGTCCGGTTCAATACCTGAGGAGATGGGGAACCTTATGGTTGTGGTGGATCTTCTTCTCAACAATAACAAGCTTTCCGGTGAAATTCCAGGGTCACTTTCAAGGTTGACAAATCTTACAACCTTGGATTTGTCTGGAAATATGCTAACCGGCTCCATTCCACCAGAACTTGGTGACTCTTCCAAGCTTCAGGGCCTGTATTTGGGGAATAATCAACTCTCGGGAACCATCCCTGGGAGACTAGGTGTCTTAGGCAGCTTGGTGAAGCTGAATATGACTGGTAATCAGTTGCATGGTCCAGTTCCTCGTAGTTTTGGAGACTTGAAAGAGCTTACTCACTTGGATTTGAGCTATAACGAGCTTGATGGTGAGCTTCCTTCTTCTCTATCAGGAATGCTGAATCTTGTGGGGCTTTATGTCCAGAAGAACCGGCTATCCGGGTCTGTAGATGAGCTCTCATCTATGTCCATTGCATGGAAGATTGAAACAATGAATTTGAGTAATAATTTCTTTGATGGAGACTTGCCACGATCATTTGGCAATCTTTCATACTTGACATATTTGGATCTTCATGGAAATAAATTCACAGGAGGAATTCCTCTTGAGCTTGGGAATTTGGTGCAACTCGCATATTTTGATGTTTCAAGGAATAGGATATCAGGGCAAATTCCGGAGAAGTTATGTGCCCTGGTTAATCTGTTTTATTTGAATTTGGCAGAAAACAGTTTAGAAGGACCCGTACCAGGAAGTGGTATTTGCCTAAACCTGTCAAAAATCTCACTTGCTGGCAACAAAGGCCTCTGTGGGAAAATCATGGGTTTAGATTGCAGGATCAAAAGCTTTGACAAGTCGTATTATTTGAATGCTTGGGGACTTGCTGGGATTGCAGTTGGATGTATGATTGTCACTCTTAGTATAGCCTTTGCTCTGAGAAAATGGATTTTGAAAGACAGTGGGCAAGGTGATCTTGAGGAAAGAAAACTGAACAGTTTTCTTGATCAAAACTTGTACTTCTTGAGCAGCAGCAGCAGCAGATCGAAGGAGCCTCTGAGTATCAACATAGCCATGTTTGAGCAGCCTCTTCTGAAAATTACTTTAGTTGATATTCTAGAAGCCACCAACAACTTTTGCAAGACAAACATCATTGGAGATGGAGGTTTTGGTACTGTATATAAGGCCACTCTACCTGATGTAAAAACAGTTGCGGTCAAGAAGTTGAGTCAAGCCAAGACACAGGGCAACCGAGAATTCGTTGCTGAAATGGAAACGTTGGGGAAGGTTAAGCATCAGAATCTTGTTCCGTTGCTGGGATATTGTTCTTTTGGGGAGGAAAAGCTCCTTGTTTATGAATACATGGTAAATGGGAGCTTAGATCTTTGGCTAAGAAATCAAAGCAGGGCCCTTGACGTCCTTGATTGGCCCAAGCGCGTCAAAATTGCAACTGGTGCTGCGCGTGGGCTAGCTTTTCTCCACCATGGATTCACCCCCCACATTATCCACAGGGATATCAAAGCCAGCAACATCCTACTTAACGAGGATTTCGAGCCAAAGGTTGCTGATTTTGGGCTGGCCAGGTTGATCAGTGCTTGCGAGACTCATGTTAGCACGGACATAGCAGGAACATTTGGTTACATACCACCAGAGTATGGTCAGAGTGGGAGGTCTACTACAAGAGGAGATGTTTATAGCTTTGGTGTAATTCTGCTTGAATTGGTGACTGGGAAAGAGCCAACAGGACCGGATTTCAAAGAGGTTGAAGGGGGGAACCTAGTCGGTTGGGTGTTTCAAAAGATTAAGAAGGGTCAGGCTGCTGATGTTCTTGATCCAACAGTTCTTAGTGCAGATTCCAAGCAGATGATGCTTCAAGTGCTGCAGATTGCTGCTATTTGCCTGTCTGATAATCCTGCAAATAGACCTACCATGCTCAAAGTGTTGAAGTTCCTGAAAGGGATCAAAGATGAGTAGGTGAAAATTATCAGTGCCCGTGTTCATATCAAACCAGTTGTTATAATAACCCCCTAACATGTGGAGGAAGACGTGTTAGAATCTGAAGTAGTTGTTAAGAGTTTAATGTTTCCTAGTCCAATCTTAGTTCAGTCCATAGTTTCAATTTCAGAGTTGATTGTCAATGTTATAAGAACTTAATGAGCATCTTTGAGACCATTGATGAACAAGAAACACCATTTGGTACTGCAGCCGTAGAAAATGTGCAATCTCCGGTCATTTTCTCCGCCAAAGTTAAATTTATACTGCCATTAAAAGTGTAGGCAGGATGATTTGTGTAGCAGGCAGGTGGAGTCCTTCAAATATGCAGCATGATACTTTTATTCAGTTGATGTTGAGATGGTAATAGGTTCTTAATAGTCACGCTATCCTCGAATCGATTTTTATATATATATAATGTATTAAGAGTAGGTATCTACCTTACTTACATATCTAGATTAATGTATTAACGAAAAATAATTTATTTATTGCAGTCTTTTCTTGAATTTGAACTCGAGAGATAATATATTTTGAAAACCCATTTATTATTAAAAGCAACAATATAGTATTTGTTTGCTTGTGATTATAAAACTTCGACCGGTCTGACGGGTTAATCAATTTAGTGATGTGTTGTTTAAAAGCCTAACTTAGACAATATTTTATATTGGACATTGACTCATTACAAGATTTGATTGATCAAATTATATTTTATTTGTTTTTATGTATTAAAAATATTTTTGAAAAAATTTAATTTTTTTTATTTACTTAAAATTAATATTTTTTGATGTTTTTATATCATTTTGATGTCCTGATGTAAAAAATATATTTTAAAAAATAAAAAAAATATTATTTTAATATATTTTCAAGTGAAAAACAACTGCAACCACACTCTCAAATACACAACTTTAATGTTTTTTTTTATTTTTATCTAAAACAGTATTATTTTTTAAAAACTTGTTAAAATTATATTGTTTTGACGACTTGATGAAACTCAAGGTTAACCCTACAATCCAACTTTTACTCAGATTATATCTCAAGTCAGATATAATAATTACAACTATTATATCTAAAAGTATCGAATGCGTTGGAAACAGAGTGCTAATGTATCCCATATTCTTTCTTTTCCTTCTTTTTCTTTTTTTATTTCTTTTTAATATTACATCAGCTTATTTTTTTTTATTTTTATATCGTTAGATCTTGAATCTTATCTTTTAACTATTAAATTTTTATAAAATTTTAAATTTACATTTATATATTTTAATTAATTTACCTAAGACATGCACTTTAGATTGTGACTAAACAACACTTCTTTCTAATATTCATGGTTGTGTTCAAACTAATATTTCAAATTGTTCAATTTTTCAAATACTTTTATAACATGTATTATTTTTTCAAAACTGTTACCAACTGTATTATTAAAAAAAAAAATTCAAATAAAAGCTTGTTATATTTGGATCTTATGTCAAAAACTCAAAAACCAGTTTTTTTAAGTTTCATTTTAGGGATTTTCATAAGCTTGTTGCAATTTTTTTTAATAATATTAGTAATTTACATGCCATAATTGTTTTAACAAAATATCTTTTGTTTCTAACCATCAATACAACCACAGCCACAACCTAACTTGTTGACTGAAGCCAGCCAAGATCAACGCGCACCATGGATCAGAAATTTCAAGATAGAAAGCATTCGTCTCCTTCAACCATGGGGGCTCATGCTTAGTACTCTGTGCCGCCCAGCCTGAACAGCAGCTTTGCTTTGTTTGCGCAGTTTCACTGGCACAAACCGCAACAATTTTTTGTTGCCGCGATTCTAGTGCTCTAAAACACCGTTTTGAAGTGCAGTTAAACTTATTTTTTAAAATGTTTTTTGATGTAAACATGTGTATTTCTACAGAATCAGAGGATAGAATCTGTAATAGGCTAAATGGAGAGTAAGTCAAGCTGATAGAAGATAGAAGAAAACCTGTTCAGTTCCATTTTGCCTTGGATCATCTCCATCTCCATCTAATACATACATTAGTGTCCCATATAAATAATAAGCCGCTTCTTGGGCGTGCTTATGGCTATCCCATGGTAATATTACAACAATCGGATTGCGCCGCTTGGACGCATGTCGGGTTTCATAACTTGTAACTGTTCTACTGAGTGTCTGTTTATCTACACAGTAATGCTGTGTTGTAAAAAGATGTTTTTTCAGGCAGAACGCAGTTTGAATGGCGTGGAGAGAGACGTGGCCTCATTAGATCTTTGATTAACTAGACCTTTTGGCATTCATTGTTCAATTCATGATGCGGTGCATCTTCACCATCGCCACCGTGCCGCCGTTACTGTCTATCTCCATTTCGAATACCATTCACCCCATCACTACTGCCGCCACCCGGTTGCCGCAACCGCAATTGCATCCCATCCTCCTCCACCTCCATATCCCCACATAATTCCCTCCCTCTTTTCACACCAACCTCCACCCCAAAAATCCTCGCTCCATCCCCCCCGTCCTCCTTCATCGGCAACAAATCCAACACCTTCCTCACCTCCTCCTCCTCCTCCTCCTCCTCTCGCAAATTCTCAAAATCCGACACCAAACTAAAAATATTACCACACAAACTCTTCATCTCCGTCAACTCCCCTTTTAACCGCACATTCTCCTTCCTCAACCTCTCATTCTCATCCAACAACTCCAATGACAACCCCGGCGAAGAACTCCTCGTCGGTATCACTACTTGCTCATCCGATGAAGAATTCGACGACGTTTTTATCACTTTCACCTCCGCCGGTGCTGCCACCACTTGCGCCGCCGGTGCCACCAGTTTCCTCCTTTGTATTTCACACAACAAATTCTTTTCTCCTTTGCGAAAACATTCATTCGAAAACTCCCATCGATCCGGTACTACCTTCCTAAATCCCTGCAAAAAAACCCCAAAAGAAGAATTAAATATAAAATTAAAACTTTGCCTAATTTCTACTAGGTTTTTTTTTTACCTAGCAAAAATTTAGAAAAAATAAAACATACATAAGTATTTAATTGGCGAACGAAGCTAGAGAAATTGTTGTGCTTAAAGAATTTAGGGAGCAAATCTCTGGAGAAAAGGGTTGGATTCCAGACTACAAAAGAGGAACCATCTTCATTCCAAGAAATCACATCGTCAATGGTGTGATCATCTACTATTTTAAATGTTTTTGTCAGAAATGGTGTTGGTATTGATCTTGATGTTTCTCCTCCAGCTACTGCTGCTAGTGGGGATGTTGGAGTTTCCCCGCTGTTTTGCTCAGCCGGTAACGGTGACGCCATCTCCGTTAGTTAAGGTGTAGAAGGTTCGGTTTCGTTGAGGGGATTTTCTATGGAAGGGAAGGAGAGGAGAGTGAAGGAAATAATGGAGGGACAGAGAAATAGAGAGGGTGGAAAGAACATTCTTCTAGGTAAGTGACCGCATTTAAAAAAATATTAATAATAATTTATAAAGGAACACATGATAGAAAAATAATTAGGAATTTAGTTGCAGATATATTTGTGATATCCGAGGAAGCACTAGGCGATTTAGGGCGTGTTTAATAGTATGGTTATTAATGTTTTTTAAAAAGTTTTCATGTTAAAATATATATTAATGATTTTTTTTATTTTTTAAAAATTATTTTTAATATCAGTATATCAAAACAATCCAAAACATACAAATCATATTTAATTTTAATAATAAAAAAAATTCAAAATTTTTGAAAACACAACCACAACCACGTTCCCAAACATAGTCTCAACTGTCACTGTTACTATTTGTGATTTCTGTTCATGGGCTGTTATCAATTTCCTATTAAAAAACAATAATTTGTATATTCATAAATAACCAGTTTTCTGTTAATTAAAATACAATTTATATAAATAACATATAATATATTAAATTGTAAACGACAGATACATACTTGAAATGAGATAATATTTTATTAAAAATTAAACTAATTACACATTAATCCATAATTATCATAACACATAATAATATATAATTATATCTAATAATCT
>Ga0325400_1006069_pt1 | contig 11462 bp, 10 predicted proteins | sample PopdelMetagenome_2_FD_205662 | JGI IMG/M metagenome (GOLD analysis project Ga0325400, IMG submission 205662) | Populus deltoides microbial communities from Bellville, Georgia, United States - Xylem-PdKOR-R1 | ecosystem: Host-associated > Plants > Phyllosphere > Stem > Wood/Secondary xylem...
GCAAATCTAAGATCCCATCGTAAGTTCCACTGGTATTGGGATATTGAACGCATGCATGTTGGAAGGATAATTTAACCCCATCATCGTCTTCTCACAGCAGGACTGGGCCCACGCTGGATTGCTGCAGCTGGCTGGGCACCCGATTGGCCAGTAGCTTGTTCCTCAGGCAAATTCATCGCTTGGGTCATGGCATTCATCACTATGAGTCCAAGAGGGATCAAGTACATCCACTGAGAAAATGAACCTCCATAGGTTAAATTTTATTCTTTCATACGTATAAAAATTTGCAGTGTCCAAAAAAACAATCAACTAGCAGAATACTTACATATTTAGCCCAAAAGGACCTTTCTGGTGGCGGTACGTCTACACCCTCTCCTTGTTCTCCTGGCAAATCTTCAGCAAATATTGGAGTTCTGCAAAAAGTATATACAGAAATAATAACGACGACATTTTGAGATAATGGGCAAAGCAAGTATAAACAACAAATGCAAAAACAAGGAAAGCAATTTACACATCAGTGGGTGACCTCATATCCCTTGGTAATCTTATATTTTTGTTTCTCTTATACTTCTAACTACAAAAATTTTAGGACTGCACCATAATAAGTAGAATTTACTCGAAATAAAATCAGTCACAAGGGTACAAGACAGTTTTGGGTGATATACTATTTCTTTTCTGATCATTTTGTAATTAAGTGTTTTGAACCACAGTTTAAGTTAAAAATAAAACTCTTATTAGCTTTACAATTTGGAAAGTTGATTGTTATAACATGGTGATAAATAGTAAACAAAGCACACCAGAAGCAAATTCTCCTTGCATCTTTCAAGACTCGCTTCAAAAAATACCACACAAAAAACAGTGTATGCCCCAATATAAGGCATGTCTCAGAAATGCAGAGTGCAAAGAAAAATATGCAAATACTTAATTTTACCTTGGTGCCTGCTCGCTATTCTTCAGAACCGTATGAGAGTTGAATGACCACTTTGCAGGCTAAAACAGAAAGGACATAAACATCTGTATGAGAGATTATGCAACTGGAAAAAATTAAATATGCCCTCAAAACCTCCATCAATCCTCATATATTCCAGAGGTTTCTTGCAGTGTTGTCAAAGGCGAAAGGCACTAAAAGGCACCAAGCCTGTAAAATGCTCGAGGTGCTAGGCACATGCCTAGGTGCAAAAAAATATATGTATGATATTATATTATAATATATAAATCTAAATTATATATATATATATATATATATATATATTAGATCAGTAGAAAATCAAAAGATAATATAAAATACCATAACAGTCATATAAAGTTACATTTTCACCCTTAAAACAAAATAAGATAATTTAAAGCAGTAACAATGTTGTCAAATGTGAAAGGTGCTAAAAGGTGCCATGCCCGAGGCATTAAGTGCTCGCGTAGGCAGCATGTCGTTGAGATTCATCACCTGAGGCTAATAAAGGTGTTGTGGCCTCGCCTATAGGGCTTAAGCGAGAGCCTAAGTACCTTTTGACAACACTAGTTCCTTGTCAATTTGATTAAGGAAATTTCTCATTGGAACAAAATAACATGAAAAATGTGATCCACTATGAATGGAATGCTTGGCGGGCATATGACTTCTCAGCACACAAGGACTCAAAAAATGCTAAGAGGAGGGCAGTGACAAATATACTGAGGCTGTCCCAATGTACTTCTTAGAGGAAAAAAGTAAAAAATTAACTAGTGTTTTGGCAGGGAAGGAGCATGCTTCGGGTACTCATCATGGGATACTTGGTAGGCTATGACACAAATCATCAAGCATCTCCCAAGATCTCTGTAGAAAGAAGCCACCAAAACAGGGCCTAATTCCATAATCAAGAAATTTGAGAATGCAGCTGCAACAAGTCGTATGGCCAGGAGGTCAACATTTCAACTATCTGTAGGTGTTTCAGATATTTAGTAATAGTAGTATAATTCTCGCATAGAAAAGGGCTCAACTAGGAGGAAAAAGGAGGAAAGCTACGAACTTTCCCTTCAAATATATGCTTCCAGTTCTGAAAACAATCCTGATGCTCAAATTATGGTCTCAGTAAAGTCCTCTGATGTGAGCAAATTAGTTCTTGTAGTTTGCTTTGTTACAGTAAGAAACTCTACAGAAAAAGGAAAAAGAAATTCTAACTTACAAGTTTCAATTGCCGTGGGTAGGGACATGTCCCAGGGGAACCATAATTGACAGCCAAGATATTAACACCTTCCTGCAACAAAAGATGAAAAATAACACCTTTCTGATTATGAAATGCACTTGTACATTGCAGAGAAAAAATATTCCCTTTTATTATGATAATTTAAGTATGTTTTTATAGCCTTGGTTTTCACAGGGCAGTAACAAGATATACATAGCATATTCCCACATACACCACAGTTACCTCATATGCTCACATCATCATGAGAGGAGAATTAGTAACTTGAAAATCCCTTGATTAGGTTTTCTTTTAAAGTACTCAAATTTCCTCAAAGACTAACTTTACCTGCTTATTTTTCACGATAGAAACTAATTTTATAAAAAGAGAGAAGGGATGAAAGTACTAAAAGGTAAACATTCTTATAACGGTGTAGCATATCTCTCTTAGAGCCTAAGAGCACCACTGGGAGAATGAAACCAAACTAAAAAAGAAATCTAATCAGAGACAGTAGCAACTAAAGAAAGGAACCAAAAGTGTCATTCTACCTTGCAAAAAAATTCATGGACAATGTTTGATGCTTAAAAACCCTAGCATTCAACTCAAGACAAACAATGAATCTCAGCCATAATAGCAAAAATGCTCAAAAAGCAGACAGCCCTACCACTTTTCTATTGAAGTAAAAGCGGCTCACTAATCATATCTCATACCATGCACACGATCATATACGCGAACCAACATATGAGAGGCATGAAACCTAAAACATTTTTTAAACAATAGCTTCAGTGAACTATTAAATTATCTCATACTCATGCAATATGATTTTGTTTGATTGAGAAATTAAATTGTTTTTAACGAACAATTTATTTTCTTAAGCTCCTTAAGATTAATTACCATTTATAAGAATCAGAAATCTACTGTTACCTGAGTTGATAGATTAGTAAGAAAGGCCGTGCCAAGTCACTAATGACGAGTAAAAATTCAATGTGTTTAATATATTGAAAAAGTAGCATGGTTTGACCTATTTAAATTAAAGCATAGTCCAATATCACATTCACTCTAGTCAGATAGGATCGTAGGTGAACTAAGGTTACTGACTCTCTGGTTCCATTTCAGTGCACAATTGGAGAGTTCATTGAATTCAAAAGCCAAGAAAAATCTAAAAATTAATGCAAATAAGATCGTGTGCTGTATATTCATCAGCGAAGACTGAAAGCAAAAACAAAGGATTACAGCGTCCAACACTGACTGAGAAAGATTTAATGCATGAAAATACATATTTACTTCAAAAGAGAAACATGTCATAGAAGAAGCTCCTGAAGAGAAAAATGTTTGAGAAAGATTTAGTGTGTGTAAACCCATATTTACTTCAAATGTGAAACATGTAACAGAACAAACTCCTGAAGAGAAAAGGCAGGCATGAATCATTAATCAAGGAGCCGAAGATTACCGTGTGTATAACAAAGTGCTCATCCAAGCCATCCCGTGGAAGACATCTCTGTAGTTGAAGAATAATGAGGGTTAGAGCTATATTGAATTGGAATTTCCACATGCAATAATCATTAGACAAGAGAAACACATAAACAAAGGTGTGTAAAATATGGGGTGAGTATCATATACATAGATATATGATAATGTGGTGCCACATCTATAGCCAGCTCTGGAACCCTTCCCAAGTCGTTAAACCTAGGATTTGAAATTTTAAATTTAATGTGAAAAAAATTGATGCTAGATATGCTCAGGATTTAATTGCCAAGAATTTCACGAAGCAACATTAGATCACACAGAATTGAAAATGAGGATTCATGTAGCCTACTTTAACATTTTGAGATTTCAGCTTATATGAGGTTAGATGAATTGGTTCATTAATTGGACCTTCAGAAGCATTTAGAGTCTTGTTACACAGTGTTCCATTATGCCTTACTGACATACACCTATAGCACTGCAAAGAGGAGAATCGTCTGTTTTTTATTTGAATTTTCAAACTTACAATTTCACGATACAAAAAACTTTGGTAATCTCAAGTCCAAAGCATAGGCTTTTTTCTTCATTACTACATAAGATTTGAGCTTCACTAACGAATAGCATGGATAAGCAAATAACATTTCATGAATTCAAAATCATACAAACAATCAAATATCCCCATCTAGAGAACAAATGAAATCACAAAAAAAAGGAAAGGAACGGTTTAAAGGATGCATCTAAAAACATTGCTTCGATAAAACTAATTCTTTATAACTTTGTTAAAATTCAGTCAAGGAAAAATGTCTATTGCAAGCCAAACAGCACAATTTAGCGGTACTATTTCCAGCATATGAAGACAAAAGGATGATAGAAACCAGATAAAACTAAGAATAGCTAACCATTAGAGAGTATTGAAGAAAGCAGTTGATGACTAAAGAAAACTCTTGGGGCTGTAGATCTCTATATCCCAAGCCAGTAGCCTTGAAAAGGTTCTAGACCCAACGCGGCAAAATGCCTTTTGCAGAACTAGACAAACATACATGAATAAAGAAGCATACACTGCTTTAATGTTATTTTCTTGTTTTTCCCTTTTATCTGACTTTTGGGGTTTTAGCGACACATATCCATTTGGTTTTACTTACATGCAAAGAGGGGAAGATGGCAAATTTGAGATTGTTCCAGAAACAAGACCCTTCAGTTTCTTTCAAGATGCGCAGCCAACAGCAAAAAAAAAATTGTTTTCGAAATTAGAACTTGTGTCAAGGAAAGTATTAAAAAAGCAGTCATGGGTTTAGAGAGAGAGAGAGATACAGCTTTTGTGGGTTAGATATGAACTTAACAAAATCATGAAAAAAGGAAACTCAGGCAATAGAGGAAGATATGACTTGAAAACTCGGTACAGAGTGCGTTTGAGATGTCCAAAGGTCTAAACCCAAAGCTGTGATATCAGCAAGAACAACAACTACGGGAAACAAAAAAGAACAACAACTACGGGAAAGAAAAAAGAACAACAATCAAAATCAGCAAATTCAGCATGTTAGGGAGGGGAGAGAGGCAGAGACCAACAAGAGGAAAAACAAACAGTTCCGGGTAAAACCAAAGCAATGTGAAGTAATTAGAACAGAACCTTGAATTCTTTTCACATTTCCTTCCTTTTCTTTTAATGTAAGGTGAAGGCTGGTTCTAGGGCCCACAAGCCTTAAATCCAGAGATACTGGAATAGACATGACTCAGGATTTTTGTTAGAAAAGTATTTGAGAAAGACAATATAGTAACCATTAAATATAGTCCTCTGCTAAAGATTGAGGGTTTCACAATTTAATGGCATAAGCAACAATAATAGAGGATTGATTATTCATACCAGCGCTCGCCTGATATGCCTAATGATCTAGGACAGCCAGTCCATAAAAGGGGGTTTGTTATTCAAATAGAAATTAGTAATTTGAAAAAACACGAAAAGGGAGGAAATAATAAGCTAAAGTGTCAGCTCATCTTTCATATTTAAGCAAGCAATCACAAAGAGTACAAATAATTCCAATATCATCCAAAAAGCTTTAGAAAGAAGAAAAATAATAATAATTTTGGGCAACTTACAGCTCTGACAGATGATATGACAAAATCCTTTCCAGGAGGGTTCAAAACATTGGAAGGCAATCTTATCCTGTAAAACTCATCGTCTTCCAGCAATTTCTGCAAAATAAAATATAAAAGAAAAATCAAACTAACTTGCAAGGTGCGAAATAAAAAACATCAAGAATATTACAAAGATGTCGGGATTACTTGGAATTTCTGTTTCTCCACCTCCGTAAAAGAATTTCTTGAAAACCGCAGCTTTGTTAGTGCCTGCATCAGTTAAGCAATGGATTTGGGCTTCAGAATTCCCGAGATCTTGAAAATTAAATATGGAAAGAAGAAGAAGAAGAGCATACCTGAGCACCGTGACTCCACGTTTTGAGGCGCGCTGAGAAGGTAGCAGCAGGGAAGAAATCGGAGTCACCAAAGGCGTGTTCAAGGGTTATTTGGATCTTTGAGTCCGAATCTGAATCCGAATACTTCACTCGGTTGGGAGTTGATCTGGTGGGTACGACCGGATCAGGGATTCGTTCTTGAGGTTGAAGATTCCCTCCCTCGAGGCCGAACTCTTCGTCTAGTTCATCGGATTGGAATGCGTGAAGAGATGAGATAACGAGTAACAGAACGAATACTTGTAGCAATGCCGCCTTCTCCATTTTTTTTCCTTGCTTGCTTTCGGAGAGGTAGAGAGAATTTGTTTGGTTTTGAGTTTTCACTCTTGCTTTCTAGTATTAGCTAGTTAAATTAAATAAAAACAAAAATCTAAAAGAGCTATTGGTTTCACTGTAGACCAATCACAATGATTTGTTCTTTTTATCTTTTGTTTATTAAAAATGTAATTTTAATTTATTTTTTATATTATATTTATTAAAAATTTGACTTCAATTTGATCTATTTTTTATAAAATGATTGCCATCTATAACAATGTTTTAATATTGGAATGGTGCTAAAATTTACTTGGAAAAAGATTCAATTTTATTATTTACAAAAATAAAATGAAAAAATCAAAATTGATAATAAGATAATTAGGATAGTTTTTTCTTTTAATTGTTATCATCGAGTGATATTTTGAAAAATATAATTTATAAGATTTTTATAATTTTAATTTTGGTCTTTTTAATTTGAAACTTTTACATTTTGGTTTAAAATTTTATTTTATTTATTTTTCATTCCCTCAACTTAGAAGATGAAAGAGAAAGTCACCGCTAAAAATTTAAAAGTGAAAAAATTGTTGAATGTCAATATTTATAGCCGCTAAAATATAAAAGTTGAGAAGTGAGAAAGTTGTTGCACATTAATATTTAAGCCACCATAATACGTGATGTTAGTGTTAATGAGTTGGAATTCTTGAGAGCAGTTCAATGGAATTAAGTTTTTCCTATTAAAATGATGGGAAAAGTAGATTGGGGTTATCAATTTTTTTACTATGTTATTTTTATTTTTAGAAAGATTATAAGTTATTTTATGGTTGGAAAAAAGTTTTTAAAGGCTTTTATAAAGTGGACATCGCTCGCTCCATAAAAAAATTAGCTCAGGCATGTAGGTGTAGGATTCTAACCCTAGGCACACCTAGGCTCCAAAGTACCTGGTCCGGTGCACGAGCATAAACTATCAAGCCCAGCATCTCTTAGGCTTTTATTTTTCATTAATTTTTTTATTTAATTTTTAATTAAAACTCTATCTCTTATTTTATTTTTAGATTGTTTGTGATGCGAAATTGTCCCTAAAATTGTTAATTTGAGTTTTGAAGAAAAATTTACAACTTAACTCAACAAGAACCTTACCTTGGAGAACTACAGTTATATATAATTGATTACCCCCACCCTATGCTTATAACAAGACTCGAACAAAAAGTATAAATCATAACAAAGTTAATCAATCATTCGAAGAGTTTGCAAGTTCAATCAAGAACTTAGTATGAGAATCACTTAATTACGCAAAGAGAAACAAAACTCACAACATGCGACAACATCAGAGAGACTTTCATAAATTGAAAAATAATGTTAACAATTGGTTTATATAGTAGAAAGCTAATCCTAATTAGACTTAATAGACCCAAACTTGATAAATAATTCTTAACACGTTAAAAACCTAAAATAATAAAATAAAACCTAACCTAAATAAACTTTTAAATTTTTTAGGTCCTAAAATAAACTCAAAGATAAATAAATAACAGCTTAACTAATTAAAACAAGATCAAAGTCGAATTTTATAATCTGTAGGGAGAATTGAAGCCCAACTTCAAATGAATGGTTCTCTCTCGTCTTAACTAATTATAAGGTCTATCATATATCACTGGAAATTTGTGGTTGTCTACTTTACAATGTAACCAGAATCACATCAAAATTCATTTTATAGCTCTATTTATGGCCAAAACATTAGTGAAAGGTCAAAACTAGCAGATTTGAATCTTTTTATTTCAATCTTTATGTAATCTGGATGCTCCCCTACAAGACCTTCTTGAACATTAATCAAATTAGTCAAGGATTGTTCTTTATTATTTGATATCCTCTCAAAGTCCACCTTAACCTATGTATCTTAAAGAAGTCCATTAATTGCCTCCTAATGGATCTAATAGAACCTCTAATGGATCTATTGGTATTGAAGTTAGGATCACATCATTCTATCTCTCCTTAAAAGAATTTGCCCCTTGAATTATCATTTACATCAAACAAAAAAAGGTCAAATACATTAAATTAGGGGTGTTCAAAAAACCGATCAATCGAGAAAATCGAAGAAAAATTAACCAAAAAAACCAAATCGAGATAAAAACCCGATTAAACCAATTTTAAAAACCATAAAATCTAACCGGTTCGGTTTGGTTTTAGTTTTACATATAAAACTGGTAAACTGAACCAGTCAAACCCAAAAAATGGTATAAATTACCTTAACCCTAACCTAACCCCCCTCATAAAAAGTCGCCGCATACTTTTCTCATTCTTTATTTTCCTTTCATTTGCTCTACGCCTCATCTCCTTCTCATTCTTTCCTTTCCTATTGTGGATCCTCTAACCCAAAGTTCTCACGACTTGTTCTGCTTTCTAAATCTCATCGATTTTTCTGACTCCATTAGTTCATGCAGGCAAACAATGGTTAGGTGTTTGGAAGAAGATTAACATTACGGTTTGTTAGTTGAGTTTTATGGTAGTGTAATGGCTTGGTTATTGTGTTGGTATTATGGTAGTGAGAAGGAGAAAAAAGGGAGGTTGTCACAAATTTTTTAGAAGAAAAAGCTCAGCATAAGTTCTTTTAAGGGTCTGGGAATGATAGGTTTGTGGCTAATGTTGAGAGAGGTGTCATTATTAGAGGAGAAATTATACATGCAATGGTCTGCTTTGGTTTTAACAGAGAGGGATAACAATCCATGAATCTGGAAAGGGGTTTGTTTGGAGTTGTAGACAAGTGGTTCTGGTGTTAATAAGAGAGTCAGTAGATGAAGAGTTAATTTGTTTCTTGTTTTCTAGTTAAGAGGGGCTTTTGAAGCTCTTGTAAAAATGACAATCCAGCTTCTGATTTCTTAAAAAGAAAATGATGAAGTTGATCCTTGTTTTAGATGCAACGAACATTAATGATTTGTTTAAATATGCATGTCTTTCGTATGATTAGGTTTATCAGTTTTATTTAAAAAACTCGAGCCAAATCAATCCAAACCGATTTGGTTTGAACCGGATTTCAATCCGATTTGGTCTCTATTTTTCAAAATTAATCTAATTCGGTTTGGTTGGTTTTTTGAGTTCAAACCGAACCGAACCAAACCATGAACACCCCTACATTAAATATAGAACTAATACCATATCTACTTGGTAATTCCACTTTATAGACACTATCATTGATCTTCTCAATGATTTGGAATGATCTGTCTCCTGTCGGCATCAGTTTAAATCTTCATTAAACTGGAAATCTTTCTTTCTTCATATGCACTCAAACTCAATCTCCCGATTCAAATACCAATTTTCCCTTCTCTTATTGGCTTTAAATACATATTACCCGTTCATCTTTTCAATATGTTTTCGTAACTTGGTATGCAAATTTTTGATAATCTGTACTTTTATATTCCTATCAAAACTAACTCTATCATCAACAGGTAAAGGTAATATGTTTGGCTATTTGTTTGTGCATGACAAGTAGTAAAAATTAATAATTTAATTCCTAATTTACCCCACAAAACTTTTTAAATATAGCTTAGAAACTTAACATTTCTATCAGACATAATGCTAATTGGAACACCATGTAACCGAACTATTTCCCTAAAGAAAAGATCTATTATATTTGTTGCATCATCGATTTTATGACATAGTATGAAATGCACCATCTTAGAAAACCTATTTACAATAATAAATATTGAATCTCTACCCTTTTTAGACCTAGGTAACCCTAAAACAAAATCCATTGATATATCAACCTAAGTTTCCTTAGGTACTAGTAAAGGTATATGCAAATCATGAGGCATGACTTTAAACTTGACTTGTTTATATGTTATAACCATCATATATTCTTTGAACATTTATTTTTATGTTAAGCTGGTAAAAATACTTATGTAACATATCAAAAGTCCTAGTTACCTCAAAATATCCCATTAAATTGTCATGAACTTCCCTCATAAGCAATCCACGTAACGAACATTTAGACACACACGATATCTTATATTTAAATAAAAATTTATCATACCTAAAATACTTATCAAATGTCGAGTGCTCACATTGTCCATACACTCGACCAAAGTCATCATTATCCATATATAATTCTTTCACATGTTTAAATCCCAAAAGTCTAGTGTTCAATGTACTAAAAAGAACATGCATTCGAGACAATGCATTTGTAATGATGTTTCCTTTATCTTGCTTGTACTTGATGAAAGGGGTGATCATTTTCGATTCGGTTTGATTTTTACATATTAAAACAACCAAACTAAAATTTTGTAAAATACAAAAACTAAAATCGAAACCAGTTCAAACTGACCAGTTTCAATTTGGTTATTTTATATTAAAAATTGAAACCCAACCGACCGATTTTGGTTCGTTTTGGTTTCAGTTCGGTTCAGTTATTTTATATTAAAAAAAATTATATTGTTTTTTAGGTTTTTTTGGACTTTCTAATGGGCTTGGTTTCGGTTTGGTTTTTTTGGTTAAGTTTTTTATTTTTTTTGTTCGGTTTGGTTCGTTTTTTGGTTTTAGGCTTATGAAATCGAGATGAACCAAACTGAATATTTTTTTAAATATTCTAATTAGTTTAGTCATTTTTTTCATGGTTCTCTGTTTTATGTTTTTTTTCTCAGTTTAATCGATTTTTTAATTTTTTTGCTCACCCTTACTTGATGATATACAAGAACATCTTAATGAACTAAATCCATTTGGCATGTCGCCTATTCAACTTACATTGGCTTTTTAAATGTTTAAATATTGATGGTTTGTATGTATCACAAACTTCCTAAGCCAAACATAATGTTGTCAAGTCTCAAAAGTCTTCCACCAATACATACAACTCTTTATCATATGTTGGATAATTAAGAGTTGCTCTATTAAACTGTTCACTAAAATAGGTCATGGGTTGTTTTTCCTATATTAAAATTGTTCTAATATCTATACCTAAGACATCACACTTAATCTCAAGAGATTTTAAAATGTTAAGTAAAGTAAGCAATAAGATCGAAATCAACCTTTCTTTTAACAAGTTAAAGCCTTTTCTTGATCACCATCTCATTTAAATCCTATAATTTTATTTACAATTTTAGTCAATGGTACAATTAGAGTACTAAATTTTTTGACAAATCTT
>Ga0325400_1006071_pt1 | contig 11460 bp, 10 predicted proteins | sample PopdelMetagenome_2_FD_205662 | JGI IMG/M metagenome (GOLD analysis project Ga0325400, IMG submission 205662) | Populus deltoides microbial communities from Bellville, Georgia, United States - Xylem-PdKOR-R1 | ecosystem: Host-associated > Plants > Phyllosphere > Stem > Wood/Secondary xylem...
AGCCGTCGAAGCGCCGTTTGACGTGGCCTAACGGGGCGCAAGCGACATGCTACAACGCCAGTGAGCCGGATCAGCTTCGTGGCCCGCAGCATGGCGGCGGCTGGGTGGATGAGTTCGCCAAGTTCCCCGATGCCCAGGAAGTCTGGGATCAGTATCAGTTCGGGCTGCGTCTGGGCGACGATCCGCGTACCGTGGTGACGACGACACCGCGTCCTATTCCTGCGGTCAAGCGGCTGATGGCAGACAAAGGTACGGTTGTGACGCATGGGCGAACGCTGGACAACGCGGCGAACCTGGCGCCCGGGTTCGTCGGCGCGCTGGTGGAGCGCTACGGCGGCACGCGGCTAGGTAGGCAGGAACTGGACGCCGAAATGGTGGATGAGGTGACGGGAGCGCTATGGACCCGAGCGTTGCTAGATGCCGCACGAGTGCAGGCACTGCCCGATATGGCTCGTACAGTGGTGGCAATCGATCCGAGCGGGACGAGTGGCAGCGATGAAGGCGACGACGTGGGGATCGTCGTCTGTGGCCGTGGCGTGGATGGTCGCGGCTACGTTTTGGAAGACGCTACGTGCAAGTTGTCACCCGAGGGCTGGGCGCGTCGTGCCGTCACCGCGTATCACCGATGGAGTGCCGATCGTATCGTGGCAGAGCGAAACTTTGGCGGCGATATGGTGCGCGCCGTGGTCCGTCAGGTGGACGCCACCGTGCCTTACAAGGAGGTCACCGCTAGCAGGGGCAAGCATGTTCGCGCAGAACCAGTATCGGCGTTATATGAGCAAGGGCGCGTTGGACATTCGGGCGAGTTGGCGGCGCTGGAAGATGAGTTGGTCCTGATGACGGCTAATGGATATGCTGGTGAGGGCTCGCCAAACCGGCTGGATGCGCTGGTGTGGGCGTTGACGGAGGTGATGTTGGGGCACCGTAAGCCAGAGCCTGTGACCGGGCTTGTGCGCGTCCCCAGCATGGCCGGCGGCTTCCGCTAAGAAACTACTAAGAAACCCCCGCGCTTACACAGCGCGTGATAACTGGTCCACCGCATGGCGGACCGCGACACCGACGTACACGACCGGGCGATGCGCGCTTTCGACGCGATCTGGTCCGTCGAGAAGCATCAGCGCGCTTTGTCGCTCGTCTGCCGGCGCTTCGCCACGATCCGCGGGGCACAGTGGGAGGGCCAGTTCGCTTACGGAGATCAGGCGACCACCGACGCGGAAATGCAGGTCAATCTTGGCCTGCCCCGGATGGAGATCAACCTGATTCAGCCGGCGGCGCAGCGGGCGTTCAGTGACTACCGCGCCAATCGGATCACGGTGGATTTCCGGCCGCGTGGGCAGGCCAGCGACGCCCAGTCCGCCGATGCGCTCGACGGACTGTACCGGGCCGATGAGAATGACACGCGGGGCGGCGGGCAGGCAGCCTACGACGTGGCGCACGACGAAGCCCGGCTGGGCGGCTTTGGCGCGTGGGCGGTGGAGCCGCGCTGGGAGGACGAGGGCGACGAGGAAAACGAGCGACAGCGCATCGGCATCCTACCGATCTACGACGCGGATCAGTCGGTATTCTTCGATCTTGACGCCAAGCATCAGGACAAGTCCGACGCGCGCCACTGTTTCGTGCTGCGCTCGCTGAGCCGCGCGGCTTTCGAAGCGGCATACCCCGACGCCAGCGCGACGACCTTCGCCGACAAGCTGACGTGGGATTATGACTGGACCCGCGGTGACAGCATTACGGTCGCGGACTTCTACGAGACGGAGGATCGTTCGGTCCTGCGCCGCACTTTCGAGAACGAAGGCACGAAAGAGCGCAAGACCTACGACGACGAGTATCTGCGCGCCGAGCGTGAGGGCGATACGACGCTGCTGACCGAGCTGCGTCGGACCGGCTGGCGACAGGTGTCGAAGCGTCGGATCAAGCGCCAGCGCGTGCGGCGGTGGGAACTGTCGGGTTCCGAGGTGCTTGAGGACCACGGCTACGTGCCTGGCACCGCCATTCCCATTGTGCCGCTGTTCGGGCGCCGCTGGTACGTGGACGGGATCGAGCGCTTCGCCGGGTTGACGCTGGAAGCCATCGACGCGCAGCGCGTGTTCAACATGGTCGTGTCGAGCATGACCGAGGCGGCCGGCGCGTCGCCCTTCTCGCGCCCGATCTTCGCGCCTGAGCAGGTACAGGGGCTTGAGGATACCTGGGCTCGGCAGAACATTGACCGAGCGCCCTACGGCCTCGCGCGGCCGTTGCTAGCCGATGATGGCACCACGATCCTGCAAGCTGGCGCGTCGATGACGGTCGAGCCCCCGCAGGTTGCGCCGAACGTGGCCGCGTTGCTGGAACTCACATCGAGCATCATCGCCAAGCTGCTCGGCGAGGCGGATCAGCCGCAGACGGTGCCGGCGAACACCAGCGCGCAGGCCATCGAACTTGTGCAGGATCGCGGAGACGCTCGCGATTACGTGTACATGGACGCTATGCGCGTCGCGATGGAGCGGTCGGGCGAGATATGGCTGGGCCAGGCGCGCGACCTCTACGTCGAGGAGGGCCGTGAGATGGTCGCGGTAGACGGCGAGGGTAGCCAGTCCAAGGTCGTGATCGGCCAGGAAGCCATCGCGTCGGATGGCAGCGCCATCGTGCTGAACGACCTGTCGAGCGGCAGTTATCAGGTGGTGGTGGACGTGGGGCCGGCGTCCAAGACCCGCCGCGATGCTACCGTGAAGGCGCTGTTCGGCATCGCGGCCGGGTATAAGGACGCGGGCAACATGGACACGGCCAACGCCCTGTACGGCGTGGCAGTGCTGAATATGGACGGTGAGGGGCTAGACGGGGTTAAGCGCACGCTCCGTCAAAATCTGCTCCCCGGCGGCTGGGTTGAGCCGACGCAGGAGGAAGCCGCGCAGATGGCGCAGGCGGCTGAGAACCCGGCGCCCGATCCGAACCTGTTGATCGCGCAGGCGCAGATGGCCGTCGCCGAGGCTGAGCGCGAGAACGCCATGACCAAACGTATTGAGGCCGAGACGCGGCGTATCGCTGCTGAGGCGAACGCTGAGGCGGCACGGGCGAAGGCTGCTGCTGCGCTGGCCGGCATTGATCGTGACGACCGGGCGCAGGTGCTGGCGGAGGTCGAAGCCGCGACCCGTGAGGACCGCGCCGACCGGCAGGATGAGCGCGATGCCACGATGGGCGCGGTGGATGCTTCGATGCGCGTCGAGAGCCATGAGCGTGGGATGACGGAGGGTGGTGATGGCGACGCAGCTTGACGACGATCAGGATTGGACGGAGGACGCGCCAGACCTTGATCTAGACGCTGACGACGCCGGAGAAGCGGACGAAGGTGCCGACGGCCAGGATGCTGCTGACGCTGACGCTGAAAAGCAGGACGACGACGATCAGGACGTGATCGAATACGCTGGCGCAGCGCTCGACCGGGGTGAGGATGAGCCCGAGGGCGTCCGGAGCCTTCGCGCGGAACTCAAGCGCGAGCGGGCAGCCCGAAAGGAAGCGGAACGACGGGCCGGTGGCGGCGAAAGCGATGTAGGCGAGAAGCCGACGCTCGAAGGCTGCGACTACGACGAGGACCGCTACGACCGCGAGCGCGATGCGTGGAAAGAGCGCAAGCGCCAAGCCGATGAGGCCGCCGACGAGCAGGAGCAGCTAGGCCGCGCCGTCAGCGACGATATTGCGGAGGCGCACCGTGCGTACGAACAGCAGCGCTCCGGCCTTCGCTTGGCCGGCTACGATGCCGCGAACGACCGCGTGACTGCCGCATTGCCCGACGTGATCCTGAACGCGCTGAACATCGCGGCCGGCGGGAAGGCCGCAGCGGTGCGCTTTTACCTAGGCACACACGAGGACGAGTTGGCGAAGATCAAGGCGCTCAACCCGAAGAAAGCGACAGACTGGTTTCGCGCGGCCGGCATGATCGGCGCCATGGCGGAGAAAATCAACGTGAGCAGGAAACCGACGACGACACCCGTGGAGCGTCGTCCCGGCGCAACCGGCGGCAGCAGCAGCGGCACGCGCAGTTTGGATACGGCTCTCGCCCGTGCCAGCAAGACGGGTAACGTCAACGACATCATGCGCGAGATGCGCCGGACGCAGGAGAAGAAGTAATGGTTCGCGATGCACGCACGGCTGCGCTCTTGCGCGCGGCCATGCAGGAGGAGTCTCGCTCGCTTCGGCAGGGGATGCAGAACACCAGCAGCGACTACCTCTCGGAATATCCGCGGCTGATGTACCGCGCGACCCCCGACGCGGAGACGGCGGTGCAATCCACCGACCGTAACGGCCAGCCGCGCGAGGTGTTCGAAATCAACCGCTATGCCGGCCTGCTGTGTGAGACGCTGGTGGCAGAGACGCCGGACGAGGCCGAAGCCCTGACGGCGGACGGCTGGGACGTGACGCCGCAGGCGGCGCACGGCGTGGTGTCGGGTCTGGCGACCGCGACGACGGCGAAGGATGACGAGATCGCGGCGTTGCGCGCGCAGATCGCTGCGTTGCAGGATGCAGCCGCTGCCGAGCCCGAGCCCGAGCCCGAGCCCGAGCGTCGCGGGCCGGGGCGACCGCGCAAGGAACCTATTGCAGCCGACTCCGGCTTGTAGTATCTGACCAGATAGCCATCGGCTGCCAGGGTGCCGCGAATCCCTGCGTATCGGCTGCTAAACGCAACCCGAGACGCAGGAGGCATTCGTGCCCACTTCGATGTACAAGGAAGAACTCGTCTCGCTCGCCAAGATGGTGAACGAGTTCGAGGATCAGCTGACCTACGGCCAGGTCGCCACCAAGTTCGATGAGTTGACGCCCGAGCAGATGGTCCACACCCGCGACCGCGTGTGGGTGGACACGCCGATGATCGGCTCGTCCTACGACGGTTTCGACCAGACGAGCAATTTCGACGGGCTGACCGAGCTTGTGGTGCCGGCGAGCGTTGGCTTCCACAAGGCGAGCCCTAAGGTGCTGTCGCCGAAGAACCTTCGCAACGAGCGTGCGATGGATCGGTGGATGGACGCTGCCAAGATCAAGCTGGCGTCCGACGTGAACGCAGCCATTCGCCGTCGTGTGGCTTTGGAAGGCGCGATCTTCACCAAGCGCACCGTGGCGCCGACCGGATTCGAGGATCTGGCGGTCAGCCAGGCGCAGATGGACGAGATCGGCGTCGGCGTGGACGACCGGGTGGCCTTCATCGGAACGCGTGCCAGCATCGGTATGGCCGCCAACCTCGCGGCGCGGCAGACGTTCGGCAGCGAGTCCCGCTCGGCCTATGAGAAGACTAAGCTGATCGACATCGCGAATTACGAGGTGTTCCGCGACGACCAGCCCATTCGTCTTACGGCGGCGGCCGGCGGCAATACCACCGTTAACGGCGCGAACCAGTTCTGGGAGCCCGCCGCGTTCACGACGGAACCGGACGGCGAGCAGGTCAACCGCGACAACCGGTACAGCAATCTCGTCGTGACGGCCGCGGCCATCGGCAGCGTCAAGCCGGGCGATGCGTTCACCATTGCTGGTGTCAACGCACTGCACCGCATCAGCAAGCAGGACACGGGGCAGCTACAGACGTTCCGCGTGATTGCCGTGAATGCCGGCACGAATACGCTCACCATCGCGCCCGCGCTGATCTCGAACGGCGGTAACACCATCGCTGGGCGTGAGTATCAGAACGTGTCGGCGACGCCTGCGAACGGTGCCGCCATCACGTGGCTCAACACCACCACGGCCGAAATCAACCCGTTCTTCTCGCGCAAGGCGGTGCTGCTGCTGCCGGGTTCCTTCCGCGTCGAGCCGGGTGATGGCTGGGCGGTGGCGACGGCAACTACGCCACGCTTCGGCTTGCCGATCACCTACACGCGTCAGGGCAACATCAACGATCTGTCGCTCAAGGCTCGCGTGGATATCGATTTTGGCACCGCGCTGCTGGCCCCCGACCAGGCCGGCGCCGTCATGTTCAACCAGGCCTGAGGAGGCGACGATGACTGCCAATCGCAAGAATACGCCGTCTGACCTCGATCAGCACGCGCCGGAAGGGATGAACCTTACGGAAGCCGAGGAGAAGGAAGCGCGCAAGGAAGGCGCCAAGGAGGACGTGAAGGAGGCGGCCAAGGATGCGCACCGCTATCTGACGGACGGCCAGCTTCCCGGCGAACCGAAGGTCAATCCCTTCCAGGGGCACGATGAGAGCCAGCAGTACGCCTATCTGCTGGATTACGGGGTGGCGCAGTTCGAACGCCTCGTCGCCGGCAAGGAGGACTTCAAGCCGAGTGACGTGCAGCTGGCTGGTCTGCTCAACCTTGAACGCAACGGCCAGAACCGTACGCCCTACGTGCGAGCGCTGATGAAGAAGCTGGGCCTCAAGACGGATGACCTCCCCGAGATCGCGCCCGGCGGCCCATCGTACACGAACGACCTGACCGCGATCAGCGACCTTTAGCCCCTGTGAGCTCGTGCTGTTGGCGATAAACGGCACGGGCTCTTTTGGAGTAGCGCCGTGGCCGATGGGCTTCAACTTGAACGAGTGACGGGCGCTGGCCAAGTTGGCGTCAAAGTGCGGCTGGCTGACGGCAGCTATTACGTAGCGCCCGTTACCGTTAGCATCAACGCGGCTGGCGATGCCGTAGCTGGTGCTGGTGGTGCCGCTGGCCTCACACTCAACAGTGCAGGCCAACTTGAAGTCGTACAGCCGGATCAGACGAACAGTCAAACACTCGACCTGAGCGCGTTGAACAACGCCGCCGCCATGCCGATCACTAATGGGCAGGGCGTCGTCGGTATCGACGTAACGGGCTTAACTGATAGCGGCGCCACGTTGGTCTGCGAGATGCAAATCGCGAATGGTCCGTGGCGTCTGGCTAATATGCTGGTGAACGGGACTGCAGGCATCCCGTCGCAAAGCATCACCGCCGACGCCACGTTCCGTGTTAATGCTTCGGCACGTTCTCGCTTGCGGATGCGGGTATCCACCGCCGGGACTGGGACCGCTACTGTAGCCGAGATCGCCACGACCAACAGCTCGGTCGTGCAACTCTCCGCGCCATTGCCGCCTGGCGCGAATGTCATCGGCAAGATGGGACTTGATGGGCTCCTCCCGGCTTTCGCTGCTCCGCCCGCATTCACCCTGACCGGTACGCCGTCCGTCAGCGTGTCCAACTTCCCCACCGCCTTCAACGTCGGCAACTTCCCCGCTTCCCAGGCTGTCACCGGCACGTTCTGGCAGGCGACGCAGCCGATCAGTGCGGCGGCCCTACCGTTGCCCGCTGGCGCAGCTACCGCATCCGGAGTCCAGGCTGTCGTCACCGCGCTCGGTACGCCGATGCAGCAGACGGGCGGTACCGTCACGGCGAACCTGGGCACGCTGAACGGCGCTGCCACGGCTGCCTTGCAGGGCACGGGCAACGACCGGCTGGCGTCCATCCTGACGGCACTCGGCGGCACGCTGACGGTCGGAGGTACGGTTCTGACCGGACCGAACGGCGCTGCCTCGGGGGCAGTCGTACCGGTTCGAGCGATCAACGCCACATCGCTGGTCGCCAAAGCGAGTGCGGGTAATTTTTACGGCGCAACGGCCGTCAGCAACCCGAGCGGCAGCGCGGCCTATGTGCTGGTGCTGGACCGTACCACCGTGCCGGCGTCGGGCTACGTCTTCACTGCAGCCGAGATCGTCGCCATGACGGGCTTCGCGGCCGGCGGCATCGCCAGCGTCGTTCCGGATCAGATGCCCGACCGATGCGCGAACGGTTGCGTGGTGGTCTGCTCGACCAGCCCTACGACGTACACGCCGCTGACGGCGAACCTGCCCTACTACATCAAGGCGAGGATCGTCTGATGCCGGACGGCAGCTACAACCCGTTCGCTTCGTCCGACCTGAGCGCCTACGTCAAGAAGAGCGACCTTCTAGACGAATATCGGCTGGAAAGCGGCAACCCGAACGCCACCAACGACGACATGTTCGACGCCGTGATGGAGCGCGGGCACAAGGCCAAGGACGTGCGCTCGGCCATCGTCACGAACGGCAGTGGGACGGCGACCATCGCCTATCCGGCCGGCTACTGGAAGGCCGAGCCGTCGATTAATGCGGTGCCTGTCAGCGCAACCGGTGGAAGCGGGCAACTCACGGTCAAGGTGTCGAAGGTTAAGGCTTCCGATGCCTGGACGATCACCGTGGCGTTCGCGATGCTGCCAGCCGAGGTCACGGTGCTGGTAGCGGGCAAGACGGCGCTGTGGGTCAATCCCGGCGTAGTGACGTTCGACTATCAGGCGTTCGAGGTGACGGGCTGATGCCCCGCGTTCCGTCCATCCTCAACCTGGGCGAGCCCGATTACGCCGGGCAGATTTACGCGCTCGGGCAGCGGATGGCGGGAATGGAGGCGCGGTTCGCTGCCATCGAAAGCACGCAGGCCCTGTACGATGCGCGGCTGACGGCGCTTGAGGATGGCGGTAGCGTCACACCTGAACCCGATCCCGTCCCCAGCTTCACCACGCCGCCTTCTATCTTATCGGACGGCAGCCCGACCGTAGGCGAGACGCTGATTGCCAGCGACGGCGTGGTGGCGAACGGCAGCGTGTCGGGTCGCCAGTGGCTGCTCGCGGGCGCAGCAATCGCCGGCGCTACCGGCGCGACGTATACTCCGTCTGCGGCCGGAAGCTACGCGCTGCGCGTCACGGCGACCGGGCTTGGCGGCAGCGTCGATGCGACTTCGACGCCCGTGAATGTGGCCGATGCGCCCGTGGTCGATCCCGGCGGGCCGCCTTCCGGCTTCACGTACCTCGCCGGGGCCGATGCCTCGCGTCTGACCGGCGCGGACGGCGCCTACCTCATGGGAGTAGCCTGACGTGGTGGACCGCCTTCTTTCCGACGAGCCGATCTTCAAGCGCCAGGGGAGCCGTATCGGCGGGCTTCCGTTCGGCGGTGCACTCCTATGCCACAACGGTGACAGCAAGGCACCGGAGGCGGCGGCAGCAGCGCGGTTCGCGGTAGCACGCCTCGGGCTCGACGTGGACGCGCACTCGGGCCGCACTGGCAACACAGATGGGGAGGGCGGCTACGGCGTCGGCGGCTCCACCACCGGATCGGCCGGAGACACGAACCTCACCAGCCCCGCGCGCATGGCGGCCGAGCGCACGAAGTATCAGCAGCTTGTTGCGGCGGGATACGTGGTGGACGAGGTGCTTCGGATCGGCACCAACGACGGCGGCGGCTTCACGCCCGAGCAGACGCTGGCGAACATTCGCAAGCACCACAACGAGGTCGTTCGCGCATCCGGCCTCCGCCGCATGATCCTGATGGGCATTGACCCGAAGGCGACGACGGCGGCTGACAATCGCCAGCTCTATTCGCTCAATCGCCTGTTCGAACAGTACGCGCAGGAGAACTCGGCGGACACGGTGTTCATCGATACCACGAACGCCCTGCTTGATTCGGCGGCCGCGAACGACGGCGGGTTTCCGATCCCGTACACCTACGCCGGTACTGGCACCGCACCGCCCGCTCCCTACGGCTCGGTGATGCGCGACTACGTACACAAGGGTAATTACGGCAGCTTTGTAGAAGCGAAGGCCATGATGGCCGTGTTTCCTCGTTTGTACCCTCGCCGCGCGTTGCCGATCCTGTCCGCCACCAACGACTACGGTGCCGGGCTCCTGAGGGGTAACTTGGGCGGCACCAGTCGTCGCGCTCGAGCCATCGGCGGGAGCAACTTCTACGATCACGCGGGGGGCACGGGCACCGTCACCGGTACGCCGCCCGCTGGCAGCACTTTGCAGGGTGAGGGCGGCGGATCGTTCTCAATGGCCTTCGCTGCGGACAGCATCGCCACGACGGTCAACGACGCGATCCTACCGGCGGGCGTCACGCCAACGGTCGGACTAACGTTCTCGGGCAGCACGGGCACCAACCGCGTGCCGTACGGCGCGTCCGTCATCATCGGGTCGTTTCCCGTCACCTACGATCCTGCGGTGCCCTCTGGCACGCCCATTACGGGTGGGTGCCTCCTGTATCTCGACGGCGTTCAGGGCCTGATCGGCATCGCGGCGTCCGTCCAGGGTGTCGGTCTCGTCAAGCTGGGCGTGTCGGCGGTGGACACGAACAGTCCGCTTGCGAGCGTCATTGCGGAGCCGTTCACCGGGTACGTGTTCCTAGAGGCTCCGGCGGGCGTCACCACGTCCGCGTTGTCATCCGGCAAGGCCGAACTGGTATTCTACTTCGCGCCGAACCGCGCCTGCTCAGGCAAGGCGCATCTGATCCTGTCCGCCTTCGCCCATCGCGCGGACGCGTTGCCGGCGGCGGCCTGATGGCAACCCGCGCACAGATCCTCGCCCGCGCCTATGCGCATATCGGTATCGCGGACTATCAGTACGACGTGACGCCGGACGAGCGGGCTGACGCGCGCGATCTGCTGGACGGCATGATGGCCGAATGGGGCGCGGCGGGTGTGGCGCTCGGTTACACGGCGTCGGGCGATGACGACAACGATGCCGTGGAGATGACGACACCGGGTTATGCGAATGAGGCGATTTCGACCAATTTGGCTCTGCGTCTAGCCCCGTCCTTCGGCAAGCAGCCCGCCCCTGGCCTGATGGCTGCGGCTACGCGGGGGCTGGGCCTGTGCACGGCTAAGACGGCACGCATCCCCCAACGAGCGGCGGGTCAGGTGCCTGTCTACGGAGCCGGCAGCTTCTACCGCCGATATAGCGCGCGCTACTGATGCAGGTCGCGATCCTGAGCGGCATCTACGCCAAGGAAAGCGCCGACCTCGCGCGGTCCTATCCCGTCAACCTGACCCCCGTGACGGAAAACAGCACGGGCGAGGGTTCCGGGATCAGCAAGGGCTATCTGCGGTTGATCCCCGGTGCAGTCACGACTGCGACGTTCGAGGGCGCGGATCGCGGTGGTACGCTCTGGCAGGGGCGCCATATCCGCGCGCTCGGTAGTCGGCTGGTCGAAGTCAGCGCGGCTGGTGCGATCACAGCCATAGACGATCTAGCGGGTAGCGATCCGGTATCATTCGCCACGGGCTTCGACCGGCTCGGCATAGCGGCAGGTGGCAGCCTCTACTATCTGACCAATACCGGACTGGCGAAAGTGACGGACGGCGACCTGGGCGCGGTGCTGTCGGTGGCGTGGCAGGACGGTTACTGGATTACGACGGACGGCGAATACATCGTCGTCACCGAACTGAATGATCCGACCGCCGTGGACCCGCTGAAATACGGCAGCGCAGAAGCCGATCCCGACCCGCTGGTGGGCGTCTTGTCGCTGCGCGGCGAACTGTACGCTATCGGCGGCAGCACGATTGAGGTGTTCGGCAACCGCGCCGTTGAAGGCTTCCCGTTCATCCGCAACCGAGGCGCGCAGATACCCAAGGGGGCTGTCGGCTCGCACGCCTTCGCGCCGTTCGTAGAGACGTTTGCGTTCGTCGGGTCGTGCAGGAACGAGGGGCCGTGCGTCTATCTCGCTGGATCCGCGCAAGCCATCCG
>Ga0325400_1006072_pt1 | contig 11459 bp, 6 predicted proteins | sample PopdelMetagenome_2_FD_205662 | JGI IMG/M metagenome (GOLD analysis project Ga0325400, IMG submission 205662) | Populus deltoides microbial communities from Bellville, Georgia, United States - Xylem-PdKOR-R1 | ecosystem: Host-associated > Plants > Phyllosphere > Stem > Wood/Secondary xylem...
TTAATATTAAAAAAAATGTTAATCGTCAATTGACTAAAATCCCCATCCTTCTTTGGTCTTGACTCCCTTCTGGAGGTTAAATCAGCGTGGACAATTCGGGAATTTAGGAAATAGTTAGACTTTGGAGACTGTCGTTTGTGCCTGGCCTTGCCTTGCCTTGCCTTGCCTTGTAGGGCTTGATCCCAACGCGTCTATTGACTTGTCTTAAATTCAAGAACTAGGCAAACAACCAAGTCTTTCTTAATTTGCTTGACCGTTTTCTTTTTTTCTTTTTTTTTCTTGTTCACCTATCAATTTACTTTTAAATTATAGTGTTTGAAGAGTGGAAAAAAAATAATAATTTATCAGGCTTGGATTTTAATGCGTTATTTGTAGTAATTTTTATAATTATTTGAAGATATTATAATTATAATCCTATTAAGTTGCTTGTTATTTTTACTTAAAGTACAAATATTTTATAATTATACTACTGATTACAATGATGAAGAAAAATAAAAATATATTATTACCATAAAAAAAGAGAATAGTGTTCAATTCATAACTTATCGTATGCTTATGATCTACAAAATCTATTGAAATACTCAATGTTTGTAAGGAAAAGAAATTTGAGGTTAATAGTTTTTTTTTTTTAGATTAACGTGAGTATCCGGATCAGTTTGCGCGTACTTTGACTAATCTCACGATTCCTGAAATTAACGACCATATAAACCTCCAATAACTTTGAAATTTATGAGATTCAAACTGGTGATATTTAAAAAACAAATCTAAAACCTGACCAGTTATTATTATTCAATCAACTTGATATTTAGATTTTTTTCATGTGTGTGCTGTGTTTAATTGGATTTATGTATTATTATTAGAAGTTACTTTTACTAGAGGTTAGAGATAGTTTTGGGGTATTTTAAAGTATTTTTTATTTAAAAATATATTAAAATAATAATTTTTTTATTTTTAAAATATTGTTTTGATATTAATTTAAAAATATATAAAAATTAATTTTATATAAAAAATTTTAAATTTTTAAAAAACGCTTTTTGAACTGCGTTCCAAAGACTTTTCTGGACTTATATTTTATTTTTTTTTTTCTTGAGAGGACTTGATTTGGATTGTGATTAGCAGCACATGGCATGATTAGAGACGAGAGGAAGTCTCTTTATTGACCATAATATTTTTTTTCTACCACCTTTTTCATAAATTACCTTAATCTTCATTTATTTGAAAATTCAAAACCAACTAAAATGAAAAGAAAAATTAAAAAAATAACCAATAACACGTTGAAATGTGTTTTTTTTTGTGATACGCTATCATTTTAAAATATGAGAAATTAATTTGTATATTAAAATTTTTAATTTTATTTTTTATATAAAAATGATATCCATGAATAATGATAAAATCTCATGTTTATGCATAAGGAAGGAACACAATTTACAAAATATTTAATAATCTTATATACATGAAAGGAAAAAAAAAAGAAAAAGGAATCAAATCTGATAACTCTATTTCCAAGAGAGCTTCATGAAAATGGCAAAATGATGTCAGGATAGTCAACCCCCCTCGTCCCAATTTCAGTTTATCTGGTGAAGGCTGCTTAGTAGAGTAACGTTGTAACAACGGTTATTTTATAAATATTTTTATTTAAAAATATATTAAAATAATATTTTTATTTTATTTTTTAAAATTTATTTTCAATATCAACATATAAAAAATTTTAAATATATAAAACAATAATAATTAAAAAAAATTAAAATTTTAAAAACCTTTTTAAAACAAAAAAAAAAACAAACAAACTATCTTTGAATAGAAGCCGTTTGGCTATGCGTTAGCGTTCGCGTTTCTTCAAAAACGCATGAAATGCCCATTTGGTTACAAATGGTTAAACAATCAAAACACATGGGTCCTGCCATTTATATGCGGCAGGACCATGATTTTTCAGAAGCAGTAAAATACTGTTTTTTTATGAGTTTCAACCTGTGAAACACACACTGTTTAGTGAATTGCACTGTTCATATGAACAGTGCAATTCACTTTGCACTGTTCACGTGCTTTTTTTTCTCTTCAGTGTATTAATTTTTTTAACAATTAAAAAAAAAACTAGTTTAGAGTGAACAATATTTTTTTCCTGAAAAACTAGCATAGAGTAAATTAAATTCACTCGCACTATAATATCAATTTTATACCTGATAATATTTTATCTGATGTTATTACACACTCACAAAATTATGAAAACTGTAGTTCTTATCGGTTGAATTTTGTATGCAATGGAATTATAAATAGTTTAACGGAATAATAAAAAATATTTTATATCAAGTATTATTTATTTCATGATGTAATAGGAGTAGTTAATTCTACTCTATTTAAATTTAAAACCATTAATATATATATATATTTTTTTTTAAAATTATTTTATAACCTCAATTTCAAAAGCATTCTTAACTAAACTCATTAAACTACTTTTTCTTCAACCTCAATTTCAACCACAGTTTTAACCAAACATCTATTTTTCAAATTAACCTCAACCAAAAATACTTTTTATAAAATAATTTTTTTTCAAATTATAACCACAACAGCTACCGCAATACCAAACATACTTTATATCTCCTTTAATCGTGGCCTAGGCCTGTCCATGTGGCATAAGTTGGCCACAGACACGTGTATATTCCACGGCTAAGTTTTCAAAAGCTTAACAAGGTTTACGCGGAGGGGAGACTGGCGGTGCAAAATTACCGTGGAGGTTAAGGATGCTAAGTTTATAAATACTCTTTTTTTTTTTTTTTTTCCAAACCACAAAGACTGAAGTATTTGTAAGGCCTTGAATGTGGATCCATTCAGTAACCTCCAGTCTCAACCATGTTTAATATTACTTCCTCCTATAATATTGTTCGATTTTTTTTTTGAAGTGATTGACAATGTTTTTATTATATTTATAAAGCCAGATTTAGGGCAAATTTCAAATCTTATATCAAGAGAGTCAATCAATTAAATTATCCTCTTTAAAAATGTAGCTGCAATTATTTTTTAAATTATATTTGATAACAACGCATTAAAATGATCTAAAAATATATAAAAAATTAATTTGAAATAAAACAAAATTAAATTATTTCAAAGACGCTTTTGAAATATAAAAACAAACAGGATAAATAATAAAAAATAATAATTCATTACCCTCGTTTAAATACAATCATCTTAGGACATTAGATTATAAATTTTCTTTAACACTCCTCCCTATCTCCCAACCTTCTTTTTCTTGTTGTAAACAAGTTAAATCCAAATCATAACCTTTCATCCCAAAATTACTCCAAATTCTCCTCTGTTTTTTTATTATTATTATTTTAAGAGCTCTCGTCCTTTCAATTCTTATATTGCCACCTTAATAAATGCCCTTGATCTCCACCAACCTCTATTATCTCCAACGTATTTCTTGTCAAATCTAAAAATAATGTCTCTTTCATCTATTTATTGCTCTATTTCCCCTATTTCTTTTTTATTTTGATTGTGAAAAGTGAGTTTTAGTTCAATTTTTCTTGATATCTTACTTTAACGACCTTTTTTTTTTCCTTTCTTTGTGGGTTTTGTTTATCTTAAATGCTTCAATGTTGTGCTTAATGTAACTTCAAAGTTTAAGAGTATACATAAAAGTTTGAGCAACAAGTAAGGTCAATCCTAGAATTTCACCGAGTTTTACCTGGTCAACCGGGTCATGAGTCAACCTAGATTTTAGGCTGAGTCAACTCCTTGCCTTATTTTTTCTTTAACCCAAACTGGTTCAAATCTCGGGTCAATTGAGTCTAAATTTGACTTCTTAAACCAGTTTGAATTTAATAATTAAGGTTTTTATGGTGTCTAGTAAAACGACAAGTGTTTTCAAAATTTTATTGTATCTTTTGAACAAAACTCAAATAGTTATGATGTATGACTATTTGCAAAACTATAAACAAATATGCAATGTTTCCTTTTATTTGTTTCTCATAAAAAAATTAAAGCAATTCTTGGCATCGTTGTATAATTATAAAAATTCTTTTTTTTCTAATCTAATAACATTTTTTTTGTGTAATGAAAACGAACGACACTTTAAAAATAATGTTATTTCACATGGAAAAGACAAACAAATTTCAAATTCTTTTAATACTATTTACAAGGAATTTATACAATGAATATTAAGGGTGTTCATGATTTGGTCTGATTCAATTGGGGTTCCAAAATCCAACCAAATTAGGAAATGTTATTTCTTGAGAATATATCTCATACCAAACCAAAAACCAGTTCAAACCAAACTAGTTCGATTAAGTATAGGTTAGTTTTTTTTGGATTAAAAACCAGAAAACCCAACACCTATTAAATGAGATTATTTTTGGTTTTTTTAAATGAAGCTATATTAAATTGGACTTTAGTAATTTCTAGTTAAGTTTTGTTCTTTATAAGCTTTTTAAGCAAACTTTTTTTTATTAGGCTTTTTGACAAAACCATCCCAACTCCATTACTAAATTGAAAATTGAAATTAACAAGAATCCAATTAGACATTTGCATTTTTTTTTCCTACAAGGCGAATTCATTACACTATACAATATGCATGATCAAATTTGTGTTACTATGACTCTATTGAACCTTCTATTTTTTGTTTATAGGTGTATATAAGAATAAAGTTTTGGTCCAATAAAAAAACCATATTATAGAGACTAAGAAAATATGGACAACTCAAGTTAATAAAGGTTCATACTAAAAATAAGCAAATACATTAGCAACAGATAAGCAAATCTAATACAAAAAAAATCTAGATTAGCATAAATTTAACAAAAATATCTATCACAATTTGAAGTAAAACAATCCAGTAACAATAGAATTTAGAAAGTCCAACAACAATAAAAGTCAAAATATCATGCAAAGTTAATGCTATAAAAACACCCTAGCAAATTAGCAATAAACTAGATTTTGATTAGTAAAAGAATTAACAATGCAAAATTATAAGGGAATGAACAAGGTGAAGTAAGTCAATTGCCTAAAATAATTATATTCCATCATTTCACAAACATCACCAACAATAGTTACAATCATTATAGAATATCAACTTTTATCAAATTCTGCAAAATCATAAATTAAACATGTTAGATTAAATATATTTAAAGAAATTATAATATAAAATAACAAATTTTAAATTTGTAAGACAAATCATCTAACTCAATTATATCAGAATTTTCAATATAATCCATGAAGGCTCTAATGTTGATTGGAATTAATGTTAAATACAACCAATTTTGATTAAAAAAAACTGCTTGCACTATTGATAAAAGAAAAAAATGAATATAATATACAACCGTTAGTGTTGAAGGTTGCTTCAGAAAAAAACAAATAGTAGATACCGACATTTCCATCATATGTGCTGCCTTAGAAAATATCTTATATTTTATAACCTTACAACTTTATCAAACTAAAATATCTAATTTGGAATCATTAGGATCATTAAAAGCATCATCTAAATACCTCTCAATCTTTTTTTTTTCCTCTCCACATCATCTTCCTTATTTAAATGTTTTTTAAATTGAAAAGTCAAGTCATTTGACATATCATATATCATAATCAAATCAACATTAACATCATGTTTATTTCTACTAATTTCAGCATCATGCATAATCTCTACTTCCTCATCAACTTTCATATAATACTCATACAACCTTAACAAAGTATCTGTAACTTTCTTTGTAAAATTTCAGTATTTTCAACATCATATAATTGTCCAGAACAAAATCTTATATATTTCAATTTGAAACATGGATCTAACACAATAGCTCATACAATAATTTTTTTTTTTTATCTTCATCCCCTCAATATTTCTGATACTTTATCATAATATTCTTAGCTATTTCACCTAAAACAATATCTTCATTTCTACAAAGTTGAGATATGTTTATATGCATGAAAATCAATTTATGACAGAAAGAATTAGATGTCACATACAGGAAGCCAGAAAATTTAATTATAAGTGTAAAATAGTTTCAAGCACTTCACAAAATATTTAACATTTTCCTACTTTTCTAAAATATAAGGACCTAATTTTTTTTTTATCTTCCCTTTGAATCAACCTTAAAGTAACTCAAATACCTAGAATCAATTTCTTTTAACCTCATAAAAAACCACCTTAAATTTCTTAGTAGTTTCTAGTATCATACACATTGAGTTTTATCTACTTGTAGCATCCAAATGAATTGATTTTCTACTCCCAATTTTCAACCTCTTTGCACATTGATTAAATACGATTTGCATAGAAGGAGAAAATCTAACAAATCTTATTACATTCCTAATATTAACCACAAACTCATCAATATCTTACAATCTCACAAATACAATAATTTAACAATATGTGCATAATATCTAACATGTATGAACTCATTTGACAAGATATTAGTTGCTCAAACCATTTATTACACTCTTCAAATATTTAACAATCAAATTATTTGAACTTGTATTGTTTATTGTAACCATTAAAATCTTATCAATTTCTCATTCTAACAAGAAACTCTCGATCGTTTATCCAATTGTTTCGCCCTTATGAGTAGAAACTTGATAAAAATTTATAATTTTCTTATTCAAGTTCCAACTATTATCAATTTAACAGGTAGTTAAACACTTAAAATTAATATTTTGGATTGATGTACAAGTATTTGTTGTTAAACATACTCGTTAATCTCTAAGAAGTTTCTTTAATTTTACCTTCTTATATATACATATATGTTTTCAAATAATCTCTCAAAATCATAAAATGACAAGGAACATTAAATTTTGGTTGCATTAACCGACAAAATGACTTAAATTATTAGTTTTTTATAAAGTTAGAAGGCGGCTCATCAAGTATAATCATTTTTGCCATGGCTTTCCGACACTCATTATAATTATAACATATTGTCTTAATAATCACCAAATCTTCCTCTCCCTTATTATCCCTTTTTATTTTAGGCTTAGGTTTTAAAACCAAAGTTTTTTTTCGTTCAATCAATCATAAGAGAAATTTTTTTGCATACACCTAGACAACTCCACATATTACTTATCCCATTAAGTATAGTATGACCAGCATAGTCTTTTTCATAATATAAAAATACAATTTGAGGGGTTTTAGGACATCATATTTTTAAAAGTGATCCTAAATTTAGAATGTTTTTTTTATTAGATCTAGAAGGTGGATGTTATTACCTTTAGTATTACTATTTGTACTAGAGGTAGTAACTAGAACAAGTGAAGGATTGGGTTCTAAACTTGAAGGATTTGATTCTTTAGTGTAGGATCTTTTTATTATCCATCAGGAATAAAAAACAACAATCATAATATGAATCAAATGATGATTAATTGTAAGTTTAATAAAAACTATGGAAAAAAGTTATTAAAAGGTTAGGAATGTTAACACGGTACTAAAATGCTTGTAGAAATAACAATAGTTTTGAAACCCGACCCGGTGGTCGACCCGGTCTAATAATCTGGTCACGGGTCAGATGGGTTGACCCGGGTTAACCCGGGTCAACAAAAAAAAGGAGCCAGAGAGAGTCAGAGATAGAGAGAGGCACTTTTTTCCTATGGCATATATCTATCCCTTTATTTATATTCTAACTCCCCTCTCATATACATTAACAGCCTGTTAATAACAGGTGTTAAATTTTAACACAAATTACCCACTCTCTCTCTGTCTCTCTAGCTCCAATGGAAGCCTCGACAAAATCCTCCACAAGAATTCAAAGGACTCCAAGCCCTAAGAAAGGATAAGGGTCGAGATTAGGGCACATTTGATGGAGAAGCCGCTGGAGCGCGTTTTCAAGCAGGGGTGCCCTGCTGCTACTGTTGTGAAGAAGAAGAAAAGGAGCTCTTTTTTGTGTGAATATGGCAGCTGAGGTGAGCTCTTTGGTAAGGCTTTTGAGTAGATACACAGATGATAGGAAAGTTGTGGTGATTCTGTAGAGAGCGAATCTCAAGAATTGGACCTCGATTTGCAAGTGCCAAGTGGATGGGAAAAGCGCTTGGACTTGAAGGTAAATTGGTGTTTTCATCTGGGTTCCGTTTGTTTCTTGAGAAAATATTAAGGAAAAGAGCATTGAAAGGGTCTTAAAATATTATGATGATCATCCTAGTCTTTTGATGTTTCATGAGATCATCGAAACAGAGTTTTTAATACTCAAGAAGAGATTTTATATGTTTTTCATACCTACTAAAATTATGATTTTTTCTTCTTTTCATTTTCTTTGAATTGAAATTTAAGGGCTTTACAATTTCTTTCTGTTGGTGCGAAGATATTTTTTTATTAAATGATTTACTTTGAAATCCCCTGCTCTTTGATATCCTCAGTTTGGTTTCTGAGAAAATGTAGAAATAGGAAATGAGAGTCCAAAACAACGTGGTTTCACGTCCATGTATATTTAAAAAAAAAAAGAGGCCGGGTCTCAGCCGGGTTTACCCGGGTCGCCCGGGTTCCAGGTCGACCCGCCGGGTTGACCGGGTTTTGCCGGGCTAACTCCCCAGTGGTTTTTTACTTAGACCAGAATCGGTCCTAGGACCGGGTCGGCCGGGTCCCAGGTCGAACCGCCGAGCCGATCTGGGTTTCAAAACTATAGAAATAACAAATACCATTTAGTCATACTATCTCATTAAACCAGGTGAAGTTAATATGTATTAGATAAATGCAACAATAATAATGTACCTTATAAGAAATGAAACCCATCTCTCTCATATGCCAAATTTTATTAGTGAAAATTGAAGCTAATTCTTACATTCAAATCCAAAATAATAGAGGGGTGGTGAAGAAGAAGAAATATACATATTATTCAAAACTAACATGATTTTAGGCATTCTATTAAATTAGATAATTACAGAATCACTAATAAAAAAAAGACATCATTTCATGCATTACATAAAAAAAAATCCATAATGATTTTTTGCATTGATTTTGATTTTCTTTCTAGACCCATGTTAGGTTCTTGTCATCAAAATAATACGAAGAGATCAGAAATCTCTTTTTTGCATTCTTAGCAAGTTGTATACTAAGAACAATAATACCATTCCAGATTATTGTTAGCCAAGAAACTCAAGTTATCAAGAATAACCCCATTAACATTTTCAAATATTAACAGTAAATGTCAAAAAGAAAGGTAAACATTAAAATCAATGGACTCCTCGTTCCATGACTCAAGAACTAGATGCAACAATGGCAACTTAAATGTTACGAGAAAAGAGAATTTTACACCTTACAAGCTCAATGTAAACCCTAAATCTCAAATCTTTCAAGCTCAATAACTAGACCCAAATCAAAATCAGTCTTATTGTATTTCTTCAATTTAGATCTCATAAAAATTGATAAGAGATAGGAGAAAAAAAATTACAGTTAAATTACATGAAATACTTAAAAAAAGGAAATGCTTTAGGGTTAGGTTAAATTTCTATTTATACCTTTTTTTAAGTTGGTTCACATTTGGTCTGATCCGTTCTGGTTTACATGGTTTCAGTTTCTAAAATCAAAACTGAACCAAACTGAGTGTTTTTTCTGTTTTCTCTAAATAGGTTTTTCAATTTTTCTCCTAGTTTAGTGTTTTTGATTAATTGTTTTTTTGGTTTTCTTAGTTAGTCAATGTTTTTGACACCCTTAGTGAATACACTATGTTTCCATACCTTTTTTCTTCTTGTTGTAATGAAGACATTAATTTCAGACTTTAACCGTATCTAATTGAGATTGTGTTTGGTAATGTTGTTCAACCTGCTTTTAAAAGTGTTTTTCACATTGAAAAAACATCAAATTAATGTTTTTTTAAGTGTCTTTCAATTTTTTTTTATATGCTTATGTTAGAAATATAAAAAAAATAACATTTTGATGTATTTTCAATTTAAAAATATTTTTAAAAAGTACCATGCACCGTATCACCAAACATGCATTACATGTCCTAAATCAAAACTCTCAAAGTGCACGACCTCCTGTACTTCATAAACCAAAAAAATAGACCTTTGACTAGTGATGGTCACGAAATAACTCTGCGTAAGACCCTTTATACTCCATATTACCTCGGTGTTATGATTGTCTGACATATAAAATAGTATTGATTATGTGACTTTTCCTCATTCTTATAGGCTTAGAGGAATTGTATATAGACTTAGATGGATTAACATATTTTGTTTTTGTATGTATTTTGATAAACTTTTTAATGGATCAATATATTTTGTTTTTGTTTTTATTTTATTTTGGTTTCTCATTTAGAGGAACCAGAGACCGAGTGGTAAACCAACATCCTTGGGGTCGGCCAAGCATTTAACCCAATCATGTATGGATCTGAAGATCTGCTAGACTTAGCTCTCCTAAGCTCGGCTAAACATTGAGCCCAATCATGTATGAGTTTAGCGATCTACCAGATCAAACTCTCTTGGGCTCAGCCAAACACTGAGTTCAGGCATGAATGGGTTTGGCGACTACCAAACGCAACTTTCCTAAACTCGACTAAGAGCTGAGCCTAATTATGTATAGGTTTGAAGATTTGCTAAACCCAGCTCTTTTGAGCTTGGCTAAGAACATAACCCAATCATGTATAGGTATGATGATTTGTCAGATCCAACTCTCGTGAGCTTATTTAAGTGCTGAGCCCAAACATGTATAGCACCCATCGATTTACTAAACCCAGCTCTCCTAGGCTTAGCCGAGTGTTAAGTCCAAGCGTACAAAGATATTTTCTTTTTGATCAAATGAGATACATTTTTTCTCTTAGACAAAGAAGATGATGGGTTATAAAGATCCAATAAAATCCTTAAAAGAGAAGGTTCTCAATCTCTATTTTTCACTGCATATTTATTTTAAGAGTCTTTCTCTAAAATATCATTGTATTTTCTCTTAAAAAAATCTTTTTGTAGGTACCAAGTACTAGCCACCTTGGCTAAAAAAAAAGAATTAGATTGTTAGAACCATAAAATTAACTGATTATCCAACACATGAGTCTTAAGTTACTTGTATTATCATCACTTTCTTATGCCCTAAATTACGAAAGTCAACTTCCTATCATGTAGTCAAAATTTGAAGGACAGGTGGAAGACAATAAGTGGTCCAGTTGAATGATTCCTCTTAATGCAAGAAGATGGAGCCACTTCCATGGAAAATTGAACATGCCAGCTCTTGATTAATTATAAAGTTCCAATCATGCCTTACGGGGTGGTGTCCGTTGTAACGGGCGATTTGGTCTGCCCACGGAACGACTTGGGTGCCCACAATGGTTGACACTCGACGCATTTTTACTAAACTGAGATTGGACGACGCAAGGACTGCTTCACTTCTAATCCTTAATTACTAGGCGGAGCCCACGCGTCAAAAAAAGAAAAGGAAGTGGAAAACTGCACCAAAATCCCATCATTCATGTATCTGCGCAAACGTATACACAAATACATATTATTAACTAATTAATTAATTAAAAGAACTTAAAATGTGTGGGGAATTTAATTCACTGTAGTTTTTTTTT
>Ga0325400_1006074_pt1 | contig 11458 bp, 4 predicted proteins | sample PopdelMetagenome_2_FD_205662 | JGI IMG/M metagenome (GOLD analysis project Ga0325400, IMG submission 205662) | Populus deltoides microbial communities from Bellville, Georgia, United States - Xylem-PdKOR-R1 | ecosystem: Host-associated > Plants > Phyllosphere > Stem > Wood/Secondary xylem...
ATAACCCTGGTCATTCAACCTAACCTATGACCTAAGACATGATGGGGGTCGACTCCCGGGCTGGGTTTTAAAACCATGATAAAAAATATAAGCATAAGATATGATATGAAAATTCAATGAAATTAAACAATAAAAGATGAAATTGCAAAAAAAAAAAAACAATTAATCAAGAAGAGAACTCAAAATAAAAGAAATTGCAATCATAAGAACGAGGTTCAAATTCAATAAAAAATAGAATTAAAATCAAATGATTAGGGGTTAAATCAAAAAGTAAAATCCAATAAAAAAAGATTAAAAGCAAAATAAATAAGAATCAAAAGAATGAGGATCAAATTTGGTAAAAAAAACATAAAAAATCAAATGTTAATAGATGAAATTGAAAAATTATAAATCACATTCGATACAATTAAACGATTGAGGACCACTTTGTAATTTTTCAAGGCCAACACACATTTTGAGGCGAAGGAGAGAGAGAAAGATGGGGGAGGAGAAATATTATTGTCAGAGCTCCTCTGTGTCATGGAGGCCAACACGCGCCGGCCCACCGTGTAGAGGGTGGCGTGATGTTTTGGATTCCACCGTGAAAGGCTACCAACAGTCATTAGGAGGCGTCGTATGTGTCGTCCAAAAGGTGTAGAGTGCTTTCCACTTGATAGCGCGTGCTCTACATACACCAACCATTTTTTTTATTATAAAAAGACTAGAACACCCCACTAAATAATTTCAAGAAAACCGAGGTTAAAAAACCTAATTAGGCAAAAAAACATTGATCCTAAGGGTTATATGTTATTTACATTGTACAAAAAATATGAAAAATCTAAAAACACGCTCAGAAATTAGCTGTGTTTTTCTTTTTAAAGGTATGGGAGTAATTACATTGTGTTCTGGAGCTTGTTCTCACATCCTTTTTTCAGGCTGAATTGTTGCTTACGTCTGAACAAAAGTCACAGGTTGATTGGACGGGTCATCATCAAAGATAGTTTTTAGTGTTTGCTTGAGCAAGCTAGCGATGCAGACCATGTTAATCTTCAGGAAGTCCAGTTCCTCTTGGAAGTGGGCATCAGAATGAATATGTTCTTCATCTTCCATTTTTCTTTGTCAAAGTCAGGTATTGTAAACTTTGTGAATTTGAGCTTTTTTTAGGACCTATATTTCAACTTGTATATACACTCATGACATTTAAGACCCCAAAGCATGAATGCTTATAGATGCAAGTGTATGTACATGTACATTGAATAAGGATTAACATGTTCAAAGAACTAATCTATAACTTTTTTGTTGAATACGAGCGAAAATTTGTAGTTTGATGAATCTGAAAAGATGTTTTCAAAGTCTTCATCTTGGTTAAATCTCATACACATTGGAGATTACAAAACAAAAAGGTGGGTCTCAGCCCTTTCCATTCAAAAAAAGATAAAAGGGTTTTTATGTGCGATAATTTACTGGCCTTAGTCTTTGGACAATTCCCCCCAACTAGTTACAACATCTCATATTCTTGCTCGTATTAAAAATATTATGGTTTTAGCTCAACAAATCTTACGAAGTTCAAGATTATTGATCAGGTTTGCCTTGATGCAAAATGAATTATTATGGAGTCCATATCCTAAAGGTAGGTTCTAAGCCACTATACAAAGGGTAAGCTCATTACCTAGTCTCAAAGGGTTTATGATCTATCTAGTGACCACTTTTCATGAAGATAATATAGAAGTTTATAACAAATGGTCGGGGAATAGTATGACCGTCATTACAAAGTAAACACTCAACTCATAATAAGATGTTTTACGAATTTGAACCCCGACTGAAAGTCGTAAGGGAGACCGCTACTCCCTGTCTAACCCAGAATTATGTTTATTCTCAAAATTAAAATGCATAAAGGCATTAATCTATACTTGATGTACTTGTGCATGAGTAGTAAGTAAAAAAAAATTACAAGCTAAAATTAAATGATAGAGACCAATAAAAATAACAAAAGCAAACAATCAAATAAAAAAAGCTCAGTCCAACCAGACAAGTCCTCAGTGGAGTCTTCATCCTGTCATGACATGCATGACATCGAATGACAGAGTTGTCTCCTAGATTAAAGGGTGTTTGGGTTTAATCATAAAGTTATGATTTGAGAGAGTTATCACCTAGTATCATGGTCACTAAGAAACCTTTGGTCTGTAAGAGCCTGGGTAAGGGGACTAGTTGTGTAAGGAAAAGACGCATCACCCCAATGCACCCTACCTAAAGTAAGATGCATTATTGATTGATTGTTATTCTAAGTCATGTTTCAATCTGTTGGTATTGTCTAAGGTTCAAGGCGTATCTCCATTCATAAGGAAGTCTTCACCTTATCGGGTTTAAATCTTAATCATATTGAGGCCCTAATTTTAGCCTCACATTTATTTCCTAGATACAGCTAATTTCTAATGTTTATTGCTATTAATTCATTTAATTTAATACTATAAGTATACATCATGTTGTAAAATTCATACCCTGAATATAAATTAAACAAATTAATTTTTGTGGTATTTTTAAGATTTTAGCCAAATTTTAATGGATAATTATAAACTGATTATGATATGTATTTTGTATTTTTAAAACATAATAAAAATACATTTTTGTTTTTTTAGAAAATATGCATGAAAAACTTTTAAAATTTAGCCGTATGCAATTAAAACATTTGGTTAATTATTTTTTTTATCTTTTTTTCTTTTTTTTACATATATTGAACATAAGATAAAAAAGTGATGAAGAGAAAATGCAACATGCTCAGACATTCTCCGATTTACTATATTTTTTACTCACACACCCTACAATTACGTGTTTACAAACCATCAAAATTCAAAATTTAACAATAATTTAAACACACACAATAAACATTTAAGATTTCAAAAATCGATCATCTAAAGGTTGAAATAATTTGGAGAAGTTGCTGGAAATTCATAAACCAAGCTAAAAAGCTTTCGAAAGTGATTAAACAGCCATGACGTGTTTACCCACGTGCCACTACCACTGACAGCATATGAGCCCATGTGCTGTCATCGGTGAGGCAAATAAAAAAATGGATCTAGAGCATCTTCTTCTTCTTTTTCTTCCTATACTGGTGATGAGAGTCATTTATCACCTGTAAAAACATTAAACCACACAACAAAGCTTTGGTTTCATTTCCTCCTCTCTCTCTCTCTACAAATCTATTTCTCTTTCCTGTTACTAGTCATTGATATTGTTATTGATGATTGGATCATTATGGTTTTCATAACAAAACTCAACATTAGTGGTGGACAAACAAAGAAGAAAAGTCTATGTTTATGGGTTGCTATCATCAGTAGATGAGTTGGGGTACGTTGTAGTGGATGTCAATGATATGGGTTGTCGATTTTAGGTGAAATGGAGGAGAGGAGGATGATGATATTGGAGGTAGAAAGTTGGTTTAGTTGCAACCGGGTTAATGAGTTTCCTTCATAGTGGTGGTGGAGGTTGCGTTGCTATTGTGGTGGCTGAGAAGGTCACAATGTTGTGAAGAAAGGTAATAGACGCAGGGCTAAGATGGGGGAACAATTAAGTTCTTCAATGAGAAAAGAAGAACCAGGTTGTCTAGTGGTGGTTCTGTTGTCAACGTGGTAGGTGGTGAAAAGACATTGAAAAAGGTCAGGAAAAGTGGTATTAAGGTTGGACTAGGGCTAGGTTTGATTAGTGTCTTTTACAGTGAAGATGGAGGCAAGAAAATGCCAACTTGTGGTGGTGAGGATGGGTGGTAAATTGTCACTAAGCGGTTGGTTGTCTTGGTTAGAAAAGAAAGGTATGGTTTTATAGAAGAGAATTTGGGGGTTATTCATGGTTGAGAAGAAGACTAGAAAAATCTTGGACAATGAAGTCTTTGGGTGGTTAGAGTAGAGAAGATGAAGGGACATGAGAGAAAGAAGGTTCTTTTTTATATGGTAGTGATGATTGGTGTTGTAATTTGTGTGGGAGAGAATATCTCTCTTTTTTTCTAGTTTTTTTCAGTGGTTTCCCTATGTTAAGTTTTTTTTCCCCTCTTCTGTGTGAGATTCCTTCACCATTTTATAGGTAAATTTTTTTGTCTCTTTTCTCTAAATTGCTTGGTGACTTAGCAAATCAAATTCAATTTAGTCCGTCATTTTTTTCTTTGCACTTTTGGTCCCCTTGTCCATATATTTTTTATGTTTTCTTATTTTTTATATTTTGATTTTTTTTAAAAGGCAACATCAATGTTGACTAATGAGAATAATTAATCAATGATTTTGAAATGTACGCTTTAATAGTTGAACGCGTTGAAAACAAAATTTTGAATTCTTTTGAAAAGACGTTGAAAATGACGCAAATACATCGTAAACATATTTTTCTAATTTCTTTGTATCTTGAAAATATTTAGAAAAACATATGGTCAAAAATTGGGTTATGATAGTTGGTGTGAAATCATTCCTTCTAGAAATGATATTGAAATTATTGGTCCAATAAGCATTTTCCATTAAGGTAGAAAAAGTGGTCAGACCCAAATTCTCTAGATATATCATATATTCCATATATATGCCTTGAATACATAACTTGAAATCTTCTTTCTTATAAAAACCCTCCAACATATCTAGGATATGATCTTGAAATTGTTCAATTTACTACAACAAAATCTCTTTAGAGCTTTCTTATCCTAGTTCAAACATTTTCACTCTTTCATGGCGGAGAAAAACATTTTAGTAAATAATTTGCATGTACTTGCCCATGTCTATACAAAATAATGAGCTATATTCGCATACTAGGTGTATGTTTTCTTAATCAAAGACTTGGAAAATTCCTTCAACTTCAAATCATCATCTAGGCTATAAACACTAGGTTCTTCATAAACTTTATAATATGCTTACCAACGTTCCTTTACTTGCCATTGAAAACCTTAAAATTAGGATTGACATAGTCTTTTAGTTAAGGTCCCATGAAAATAAAGGTTGGATAAGGAAGTTTACGATCAAACTTGCTTGTAGATTTTGCTATTTTTTACTCAAATTTTTCTTTTAAATCCTCTTTTGTAAGATAGCGTTGTTGATCATTAAAAACCAATATTGTGGGTTGTTTAATGGTTATGAATGGATGCACAATGAATTTTTAGTGAGGGGATGTCCTCCCTATCATTCAACTGATCATGTAGGGTAGGGTAGTCATAGGAATCAACTAGATGATGTTATTGAATTCTTGTTTAAATGTCATGTTTTTATCTCGAGACACCTTAAAGACTTGTTGTTGTTCACCTTGTAGCTTGGCCTAGGTGTTTTAAAAAATCTTTAGGTTATCAACCATGGCTTTGAGACCTAGTTAAAAGGCAAACACAATAAGGACCTCAGTAGTGGATCGAGGTAGGCCACCTTTTGAAAGTGTTGGAAGTTTGCTATACTAATTTAAAAAGTTTAAGGGTTATCACTATATTTAACATTGAGAAAGTTGGTGTTATCACCATTGCTGTTAGAGCTAAGTAAGTTTCTGTTGTCATTATACACAAATATGTTGCTTATAGGTTTAATAGTCTTCTTTATCATCTTGGAAGGGGTTATTATTATTTTATAATCATTAATTCTCTAGTTGAATCACCAAAATATATATAAGGATTATTGAGTGCAAATCAAACAATTCATTAACTAGGCAATCTAAATACCAATAACTAATGTTGTTTGTTGTAAAAGCATTAGTCCGTTAATAAAAAAAAAACAGATACAAGAAGAAAGAAATGTGAGAGGAAGAGTATGAAATACTAGCATGGCATAAGTTTGAGTGGCAAACATATGAGTGACAAGTAGTTTGGGTGGAAGACAATTGAGTAGTTAGTAGTTTGAGTGGCTTGCAATTGAATGGCAAGTAGTTTGGGTTTTATCAGTTAAGAAGTTTATGTTTACCTTTTATTAATGGTGTGGGATTCGTACATATAGTGAGAAAAAAAAAAGATCTTTTAATCCTAGTATTGCACCATGTCACCCTTGATTAGATGGTTATATTTAAGTTAGAAGGAAAATATACATTTTTTTAGCTAAATTCCTTCAACTTACTAGCAAAAGCTAAAAAAAGTAATAATTAGGTCTTCCTTTAACAATCATCTCAGCTTCCGCTAAAACAATATCCCCAATATATCTCAAAGACAAGGTATGAATGCTAGCCTTTCCATGATATCCAATTCATCATTGTATGCCCTAAGTCCCATGATAAACGAATCTCGTTGACCCATTTATTATATAGATTGGATCATGTCAAATGAAAACAAACTTTGATTAGTACATAATAAATTAAAATACTTAAATTAATTTTAAGGATAAATCAGTAGTGGAATTATGTAGATGGTTTTTTAGAAGAAACCAAATTTTATAAAGATAAGTTTAATGAAATAATGAAAGCCATGATCTTTTTTAATAAGATTGTTGAGGTCTTTCTTTTGATCAAGGATTGTACATTCTTAAGAAGTGAGATAAAATTAATTTAGATGAAGAAGAGATGGCAAATGGTGACCATAAAGTACAAACTAAAAGGGACGAGGGATGAGAAAATCAGTCTTAGTAAGTAAAGCTAAAACTAAGTGGTTTTAGTTTAGACAATTTTTTTAAAAAAGTTATTTTGCATGTAAAACCTAGTTGGTTAGTTCAAATGGGTTTTATGGATTAAAAAAAAAAAACTTTGCTAATTCATCTAGATCACACCAAGTTATATTCTTAATTGATTTTTTTTAAAAAAAATTGATTGAATAAATATCCAATATATCTATTCTCTTATCAGATTAACTTATCTGATCTGATGTTAATAACATAGCTAAAAATAATAATAAGTTACTAATAAAAGGATTAAACCCCTTGTTTGGTTACCCCCATACACTAATTTTCTAAACTATGCTACATTACGGGTTGGACCATAAATCTCTTGAATGTAAAATATATTCAGGTTAAAAGGAAATCTTTGACATTGTTATTAAATTTAGCCTGACAAGTTAACTTTGAAATCTCCCAACTCGATTTCTTTTCTAGATCAGGTTTTAAATTAAAACGTTTAGGGATTACCCTGACATGAGCCAATCAAATTGGTGGGTCCCAATGCAACCTGAATGACTCGTAAAGACATGGTATGATTTAAAAAAAATATTCAAGAAGATATTTTTTAAAATATTAAGATGACGATATATTGGATCAACCTAGGCTTCGTTGCTTAACCTACCAAACCCGTGACCCTGATCATGAACTCCAATAAGCTTAATAATTTTGTTTCGATTTGCTTTCTATGAAGTTATCACAGTCTTAAAAAAATTCCTATTATTTGGCTAGTACTCAATTTTGTGAGAATCTATTTTAAAATCAACCAAATATTAAATAATAAAATTGAAAAAAGACACTTACAAAAAAATAAAAGAAGAAAAAACAAGAACCTGTTTGCACTCTTAATTTTAATAGTATTGTAACGTCCTAAACTTTTAGTGCTACTTTCATCTTTATGATTGTCATATATGTGAAAAATTAGGGACACACACACACAGAGGACATCATCAAGTGCACCTTCCAATAATTTTATCCATAAGTATATTGATATACAATTTATACTCGCACATTAGTGCAGTTACAATACCTTATAAATTACATGTATAAATTTGTTTGCAATATAATTGTTAGATAATACAAAGACTTACCCAATATAAAGGGTCAGGTAGCTAGATAACCCTTTCTATGATAACTAAGAAACACACAAGATCACACAAATTACCATAAAGGTAATAGCTCGCAATTCTAAAAGCTTTCGAGCCTTGAAATTATTTGAAAAACAAAGTAATTTTTTTCATCTAGATTTCTTCAGTAATCCTTAAATTTCTTTTTAATATCATGTTTAGGATCAATTTAGGCCATCATTAATTCTACCAAAATCTTGACAGAGTTTCCCCTTAAAAGTAACATTTCCAAAAATTCAACCCGCAGAAGAACTCATCTCATTTTAATAATTATGATTTAGTTCAACCATCCTAGACCATCAACCCACACAATACAAGGATAGCTTCAAGGCTACTCCCATCACATAAATTATCATCTTTCCATCAATAAATCATATCATTTTCAAACATTATATTTAACTCATACCTATATGGATACAATATTTAAACATAAAATTCTCATAATGCAATTAAAAATTATTGATTAAGTATATTGTACTAGATTTAATTACTTAAAAAAATACTACCAATTTGATTACATGACATAATAGGTAATTTCAATTTACACTTACATATTCATTACCTACAGTTAAAGACTAAAATAATCAAGCAGAACTACTAGTCTCGTTGAGTTTGTGAAGATCCTGAAATGAACATCCATCATCATAAATACACATCATAATTACAAATATTAAAGATTAAATAATACTTTCAAAATTCTATCCTTAAACTTCATTCTAAATAGAATATTGACACGATCAAAAGATTGATATCTTATCCCACGTGTAGGAGTGTCGAATAATAAATAACCCGGCAAGACCGAGGTCGAACCACAGGGAGGTTAACTGTATAAACTACAAATAAAGAAATAGATAATAACAGAAAAATAGTTGAAAAGAGCTTTGAGATGTGATATTGATGTAAGGATTTAAACAAATATAAAACAAATGTCAAGGTTAAAGAATCCACTAATGGTATTTCAAATAAGTATAGTATAAACTCTTTTTATTACTCAACTGAAAACCACACATAAAGGAGGTTCCAAACGAATTATAAATTGTTAACATAATTATATTAGTTATCTTATTCGAATAATATTAATACTTGTAAATGTTGTTAGGTATTCATGATGTTAATTTATGTTAACAACAAATTAAGTTCGTTTCATAGCACAAGTGTCGGTTATACCATACAGTTGGGCTACAAAAGTGTCAAGTATTTGTTGTACCAAGGGTTATACAATATAAATCTAGATTAACCATTTAACAAGCAAAGTATTAAGAGTGAATAAGATAACAAATACAAAACATGTTAGTATCAAACATTAAAGTCCATGTTGAGTTTATTCTATACTTATTCTTACACCATTAGTATAACCTTTTCACCTTGACATAATAAACTTAGCTGAACATTATGAATAAGAGAAACATAAATAAATAAATGAGAACATAATTATATAAGTATAGTAAAGGAAATGAAAGGCATAAACAAGATATTAATGAAACTATAACATGAAATAAAACTAGAACATTAAAACACAAAGAAAGAAAGCAAGTAAGAAAATGATTTTGATCTGAAAACCAAGATGCCTAAATGCATGGCAACTGCCTCCTTTTATAGGCCAAAATTCAGAACTATTGATTTGATGACTAATTGTTGAGTGAATGGCTACCTCTTGACTTGGTAACAATCCTTATCTTCTTGTCTGCAAAACATGTCATTAATAACATCAGCATTTGAACAGATAGTCTTCATGAAAGTTCTGGGAAATTGTCTCAACTTTCCAACAAAAGAAAAATCAGCGCATTTGGACTTCTAGAACTTGAGTTATGGGTTGAACACTAAATAGTGTACGGGTTGCAGGAGAGATTCCGACTTCTCCGTTGTTGCTACCATTTGAACTCGAAAATGACACTTTTAAATCTTAGACTCTCATGAAAGGTTTAGGCCTATGTCTTAGCTTTTCATACATATAAACCAGACGTAAATCAAAATTCTACAACTCTAGTTATGATCCAATAACCGAATGGTGTTTCAGTTTGGACTAAACCAGCATCTTTTTTCTAAGCTTAGCCCTCTCTTTGTCTTCTCAATTTCAGTAGTTAAACTCATCAATCAATCCTTTGATTTATGTGATAGGCTTGCATTTAAGATGAACATTTACCATAAATTAACAATATCTTATATTATTAGACATGTTATTATAAAACATGTTCTAGTTAAGGAGTTATTGATACTTCAAGTGAAAAATGATGATATAAAATCTTGATAAAAATGCACTTTTAAGTACTAATCAAATACAATCTTCCTTATAACAATCATAATTACAAATATTAAAGATTAAATAATACTTGCAAAATTCTATCCTTAAACTTCATTATAAATAGAATACAATCTTCCTTATAATAATTAATTTATTCATGCCCTGACATTTATAAGAATGACATGCAAACTTGGTTAACTACAAGTTATTAATGTTCTCCGCCATCTATACAAAGATGTTAATATAATCTTCATAACACTTTTACTTGTATTTTCATATCTTTTTATTTCAATAAACACACACATTTAAAGAATTTTTAGTTACATAATTTTATAACATTCTAAAAGTGGCATAAGGTGTCAGGCTCTTTTTTTTTACCTGTAGATACTTAGCCACTCCTATTGCCTCCCCTGCATTAGCAAGGTCAAAGTTATCAAAACTAATGAGTTCATCATAAGAATCCTATTTGAATTCATATATTCAGCTTAATTAAAGGAAATTCACATTGTTATGCACATTATGAGAAGTTCAAATCTTGTACCTATTCAAAACATGTTCATCCATTCATATGAAATATATAGCCCTAAGTTAAACACATAAACTAACAAACAACCCTTAACCTTTTCGCATCTAGAACCTCTTTACATTGTATTATCTTTCACTTTTAGCCATCACCGTCTAGTTTTCCTTCTCGTGTAAGACTATCAAAATTAACATTCTGACTTTTAGTTATTTTCTTCTCTTTAACACTTTCTCTCAAAGAACATGTAAAGAGAAACATATGCAAACCAATCCTTGAAAGTGTTAAAGGGGTTTGAGTGAAGATTTAACACAAAAAACAAAACAAATTAAAGGGATAATAGAAGAGGAAGCTTGCGGCAGCAGAAGGAAGATGTTGCGATGTCGCGGTCACACAAATTAATTACCTTAGCTTAAAACACAACACACAAGATAGTATAAAGCAAGTAAGGGGTCGATCCCACAAGGAAGATTTAGTTCAAATTTTTATGCTATATGTTATGCAATTTTGGGGGGGGGTTTGATTTATGATGATCTAAACTATGGAAGAAATTAAACTAGCAAACAAAATCAATTGAAACCGAAATTTATCAAGAAAACAAACCTTGGTCGCAAGCACACATCCACCAATGGAAATTAGAACTGATCCTTGAAACAAAACTTCAATTTATATTCTGAATTTTTATCTTTTCATAACGTTGGTTAATTAACAGATCCGCCGTATAACTAACCCTAACCAATAAACAATCACAATGTCCGCATTAATGATTTAGTTCAATGGCAACCCTAAGAATTAGATAAATTGATTGATCTCTTGACAATTAAGCTGTCTGCAGCTTGTGTTCCTTTGTTTGAGTGTTCTCTCTAAGTTTAATAGCGTTGTTCTGCCACAATTATCAAGCTTAGTTGCTTCACAAGTTCATATATCACAACTCCGGTTTTGATATCAAATTTAGCAATAGATTGTTCACAATAATAACTTAGAATCCGGTCTAGCAATTATCAACAACAAT
>Ga0325400_1006075_pt1 | contig 11455 bp, 8 predicted proteins | sample PopdelMetagenome_2_FD_205662 | JGI IMG/M metagenome (GOLD analysis project Ga0325400, IMG submission 205662) | Populus deltoides microbial communities from Bellville, Georgia, United States - Xylem-PdKOR-R1 | ecosystem: Host-associated > Plants > Phyllosphere > Stem > Wood/Secondary xylem...
CTGCTTTTTCTTTCACTTGATTTTTCAAATCCAAACTTTTAAGGGCATTATTCTTTAATTAAAAAAGGATTTAATCTTAATTAACGTATAAATTGCTCTGAAAACACGTATAATTGAAATTGTTTTTTGGAAACTCACTTAAATCACAATACAGCAAGAATTTAATACGGTGAGCATATACATTGTAACAAAAACATGAATACCAAACGTGACCTTAATTTTTACTTCGATTCTTCTTTTTGTCACAGTCACACTTTGGCCCTTCTATATAAATTAGCCAATTTACAGAAAAGGTTCCTGGTTAGAGAGAAAGGCTCTTGGTTGGAGAGATGGAAGGGAAGAGATTTAAAGTGTGATTATGATTGTTTTTAAAGTGTTTTTAATTTAAAAAAGTATATTAATAATATTTTTTTATTTTTAAAATTAGCACATTAAAATGATTTAAAAATATTAAAAATTTATCAAAATACTTTTTAAATACAGTGACGAAAATTCGCATTATTATCACCTCTATTTAATAGATCCTCGCCTTCCGAATTGATTAAAAGTGTTTAGGAGCTTCAAAGTGGTCGAAGAAAGTAGATATAAATAGCGCTGTAATTAAAATTAATTTGATGATTTGTTATTTAAAAGAGGACGTGAGTCTTTGCCACCTCTATTTGCTACTAAAAAGCAAGCCTGCAAGATATCCTTGATTTCTTGCGATTAAAAAGTATTTTATGTAGTGAGTGTTTTTTTAAAATTTTATAAAGTTTTTTTAAATTATTTTTAATTTAAAAATATTAAATTAATATTTTTAAGTGTTTTTAAATAATTTTGTAATACTAAAATAAAAAAAATATAAAAAATATTATTTTAATTAAAAAATATTTTAAAACACATTCTACGTCATGACATGCACACACGTAACATTAGAAATCTGTGCTGGATTGGATTGGAGGGCTTGTTGACATTGACAAAGCACTATATAAATGATGAAGTGTTTGAAATGATAATGTAGAGTTGTAGACTGTAGAGTATTTTTTAAAATAGTTTATGATTTAAAATTATTTTAAAATAAACTTTTTTTTTATTAACACATTAAAACTATTAATTTTTTTTCAATTCAATAATTTTTTAATTCAAAAATACTTTTGAAAAACACATAAAAATCCTAAAAAATTCAAATTTTTTTTTAAAATTTAATATGTTTTGGATCGTTTTAATGTACTGATGACAAAAATAATTTTTTAAAAATAAAAAACTATCATCAATAATTATTTGAAAAGCAACCGCAACTATATTAACAAATATATTCTAAAAATAAAAGGAAAAGATGTGTCAAATATTTTAAAGAAAATTTTTGTTTTTACAATTTAACCATGTTTTTTTTTTAAATTTTGAATATTTTTGTTTCAAATTATTTTTTTATATGTTTATATCGTGTTTTTATGTATTAATATAAAAAATAAATTAAAAAAAAATAATAAAAGTTTATTATTTAAATACTTTTCTAATTTTGTTTTAAAAAAAAACAACCTCAGAATCCCAGCAACAGCAAAGTACAGCCAAGAGTGTATAAAAAAAATCAATCATTACGCACGCATAGACACCCACGTATACAGTATTCAATTAAAAACAACACCACTAATGCTATTATCGCCGGTATTGGGTCCCACTCTCACCAATCACTAAAAGCAAGGTCCAGAGTCCAGACTGTCTATGAAAACGACATCGTAATCCGACACGCAGTTAATTCGATCGTTGTAAAGAATTAGAAGAAACAATAAAAGAAAGAAATTACTTGCACTCTCTCATCCTCCAGGTTAAGAAATCGAAATCGAAATCGAAATCGAAATCGAAAGCGAAAGTCCTCTGTATCTTCTTCATGTACTGAACATTTCTCATTTTCTTTATCGAAAAAATCTGACTTCACATTTTCATTAATAATAATAATAATATCAAATCATTGCATTTCCCTTCAATAACACGCTTTCATTCTCTCTGTTTTCTTTTCTTTTTAGGTTTTGATAGGCAATGGCGTTGAAGCGGGGGTTATCAAGTTCGGGCATGAACAAGAACCGAAGTGGTGGTGGTGGTGGATCTAGATTGCCGATTATACTCGTGATTTTCTTCTGCTTTTTGTCGCCGTTGATTTTCTTTGTCGGTCGACGACTCATTATAACAAGCTCCTCTACTGGTTAGCTTAACAGATCTTTATTTTCCTTTTTATTAATTTTTCAATTATTATGAAACATTATTTTTTATATATAGTTTTGTTGCTAAAAAAAAAAAGCTTCAATTAATATGTTATTTTTAGTTAATTTAGTGGCATTATCGAGTTAGTTAGTCAATAGCTAGTGTGTTTAATTAAGCTTCGGCTTCGGTGTTTTGCATTTACATCTTTTAAGTGATTAATGTTGCTATGCAGATCAAAATAATAATAATAATGCTGTTGGTTCTGGTAAGCAGGTATAGTTTTCGAACGTTTGTCATCTTTTACTCGTTATTTTTAGATATGATCTGTGCGTCTGAGCCAAGTTTGAGTAAAGTGAATAAATATTGGATTGGTTGGTGCAGCAATTGGATTGGAGAGAACGGCTGGCCTTGCAACATGTGAAGCCTCTTTTCTCAAAAGAGGCAAGTACAAATTGCTGATTTACTTGGAGATTTCGTGGTTTGTAATCCTTGTATGTGGTGATTGGTAGGTCTTCGGTGTACTTTTCGATCACATGATGTACTAATTAGAATAATCTTTGTTTTAGGTCATTGATGTTATCGCATCCAGCACAGCTGATTTGGGGCCTTTGAGTCTTGATTCTTTTAGAAAAAACAAGTTGTCTGCCTCGTGGAAAGTTATTGGTGGAGAGACTCCAGTCGACAATAAGGCTGCTTCTGAGGTTAGGATGACTGTCATGCTTTGGTTGAATCTTGTTCTTAATACTATGTCCTGTGCACCATTTTTCTGTGAGTTTTATGTCAACTTTTGATTGCTGATTTTTTCTGAGCTTGGATTTTCATTAATTTTCCAAAGACAAACCGAACAGCTACGGTTGTCAAGCAGGAAGCATCTAAGGGAAAAGTTGACAACATTTCTGGTAATATAATTCTTGAACCAGATACTTTCATAAGGTTCTTGCTCAAGTGCTTATCTGATCTTCTTCTGTTTGTCTCCTGCAGAAGATAATGCTCGATCCGGTGACACACCTGCAAAACTAGCTCGAAGGGTAATTATATTTCTTGAATGCTTTGTCTGGTTGCTTCGGCTCCTTTCCTCACTTGCCTTAAGATCCACAGCTATGAACTAGGGAAACATTGGAGTTATCAAATTATTGTCTAGCGTAAATAGCTTTCTGAGTAGTAAACTTTGTTGCCTTGAGAGTTTATGCAGCAATTGAGGGAGAAAAGACGTGAAAAACGTGTTGCAGAGTTACTGCGGCAAGATGATGAAGCAACTGCAAGACTTGAAAATGCAGCCATTGAACGCTCTAAATTAGTTGACGGCGCTGTTTTGGGAAAATACAGTATATGGAGGAAAGAAATGGATAATGAGAACTCTGATTCAACAGTACGCTTAATGAGGGATCAGATGATAATGGCAAGGGTGTATTTGAGCATTGCAAAGATGAAAAACAAGCGTGACTTGCTACAGGAACTTCAGACTCGGCTCAAAGAGAGTCAGCGTGCCCTTGGAGAGTCATCGGCTGATTCTGATCTACATCCCAGGTAGAGCAGTATTGGTTGTCACTGTCCTTTACTGTGTGTTATAATCTATATCTTATTCTTCTTTTCGTGTTGATGATTATGGCAATCTCTTAAAAAGGATATTATGTTGCATGCTTGATTTATTTTTAGTGCACCTGGAAAGTTAAAAGCAATGGGCCAAGTTCTGTCAAAAGCAAGAGAGCAATTGTATGACTGCAAGTTGGTTACTGGAAAGCTCAGAGCAATGCTTCAAACAGCAGATGAACAAGTTAGGAGCTTAAAAAAACAGAGCACATTCCTGAGTCAACTGGCTGCCAAAACAGTTCCTAATGGAATCCATTGCTTGTCTATGCGCCTAACAATTGACTACTACCTCCTTCCTCTTGAGAAGAGAAAGTTTCCTAGAAGTGAGAATTTGGAAAATCCAAATCTTTATCATTATGCCCTCTTCTCTGACAATGTCTTGGCTGCATCAGTTGTTGTCAACTCAACCATCATGAATGCCAAGGTGCTGCAGACTTATTATTTTGTGATACCAATACTGTTAATTTCCCAAATTAAAAAAAAAACAACAAAATCATTCCTCAAGCTTTTTTTCCTCTCAAGAATTTATTCCTAAACTATATTTTTGTCCAGGGATTTTTATAGCGCAAACATGCCTTTCATTTTCTGGGACTTGGATGCAAGCTGCTTGTTTCTCTAATATGCTTCTTGGTTGCAATTGCAGGATTCTTCCAAACATGTCTTCCATCTTGTTACTGATAAACTCAACTTTGGAGCGATGAATATGTGGTTTCTACTGAACCCTCCTGGAAAAGCTACTATCCATGTTGAAAATGTTGATGAATTCAAGTGGCTCAATTCATCCTACTGCCCAGTTCTGCGTCAGCTTGAATCTGCTGCAATGAAAGAGTATTACTTCAAAGCAAATCATCCAACTTCTCTCTCATCTGGCTCTTCAAATCTGAAGTATCGAAACCCTAAGTATCTTTCAATGCTTAACCACTTGAGGTTCTATCTCCCACAGGTCTATCCCAAGTTGGATAAGATCCTGTTTCTTGATGATGACATTGTTGTGCAGAAAGATTTAACTAAATTGTGGTCAGTGGATCTAAATGGAAAAGTGAATGGGGCAGTGGAAACCTGTGGTGAAAGTTTTCATCGGTTTGATAAGTACCTTAACTTTTCAAATCCCCATATTGCCAGACACTTTGATCCAAATGCTTGTGGGTGGGCATATGGGATGAATATTTTTGATCTTAAGGTGTGGAAAAAGAAGGATATTACAGGAATATATCACAAGTGGCAAAACATGGTACGTTGTTGAAACCCCTGGTATATTTCATGCTTTGTTGTGCTCTTCCTACACGTGCCCTTTTTGTACATAAATTCTTAAATTTAGGTGCCGTGGAGGAAGTTTATCTATTTCAAACCTGCATTTCATATTAGGTGCTAATGAATTTTTTCTACTAGAAGTGGTCAAAAAAGATGTTTTTATCGTACTCTTTTATGCATTGAAGGTGTGGCATGTAGGTACAGTTTGTTTTGTTATTGTTTGAATGGACTAAAAGGTTAACTTCCTTTGTTTTAGATAGTCAAGATGAGAGTGCAGTGTGATTTAATATTCTGATATTTCTTTTTTGATTTTGTTGAATTTCAGAATGAAGACAGGGTACTGTGGAAGCTTGGGACATTGCCTCCAGGGCTGATTACATTTTATAATCTGACACATCCTCTTCATAAATCATGGCATGTGCTTGGATTGGGTTATAATCCAAGCATTGATAGGTCAGAAATTGAAAATGCAGCTGTTGTCCACTATAACGGTAACATGAAGCCATGGCTGGAGTTAGCAATGACTAAATATCGACCATATTGGACCAAGTACATCAAGTATGATCATCCATACCTTCGAAATTGCAACCTAAGCGAGTGAACTTTTAAAAGGCTATCAAGGTACGGCCAATCTCTCTCTCTCTCTCTGGAGTTGAAGGAATAGTTAATTGATTTAGATCAAGAGAAGGAATGTGGTTGAATTTTCTTTGCTGCATTTCCTTCTATCCCGATTGGTTATTGTTTCCTTGTAATTCATTAAATTTGTTTCCACCATCCCTCATATGGAACTAGGTAAAGCTCTGTGCTATTGACCTGTAAAGTAAACCCCCACAAGGCAGTTCTTCCCTGTATCTTTCTGTCTCTGTTTCTTCGCAGCTTAGTTTAGTTTAGACAAGAATAGTTACCCTTCATATAAATGTGAATCATCTGTATTCTGTTAACAATGGCTAATTGATGTGGTGGTTTTCACTTGCAATAACTTTTGAATTTAGTGCTAATTGGTCGTTTATAAGCTGACTGGTCGTATATAAGCTGACTGCTTTGAAGTGACTAGAAAGACTTGACTACATCTCTTTCTGGCAAAAGAGCATGACTGAAACTCAGGTGTTGTAAAATCCTCTTGTTTTTTTTTAAAGCTCAATGTCAAGTTGTATGCACAAGTTCTCGTAGCTCGTGTGGGTGTTTTCCTGACCATGGTATTGAGATACAAGACAATGATGTGAAGGCGTATTAAGGAACATTCACAGTACATACATGGTGAGTATCAAGAAAACTATCTCTTACACGGTGACGAAGGCCACAAGATGGGGCATTTCAGGCTAGCATGATGACTCTTGTTGATACTGTTAATGATATTTTACTTCTGCTTTCTACTCCAATGTGAGGATATGATATATTTCCCCGTTCTTTGAAGGAGAAGCAGAAATGACGGAGAACGAAGAAAATGAAATGAAAACTGTATCTAATGCAATAATGCAGTGAGCCAGTCCAATTTTTAAAATCCAAACTACGTAACCTCCCGCAGATGGGGGTGGTTGTGGGCTGGGTCTGGTTTTGTCCTCTCCTTTCCACATTCCTCTTGGTATGGTTGTAAAATCTAACCCGATGGTTGATTTGGGGAAGACCCGAGAGTCAAAAACCTAGCTATTTTTAAAAAACCCTCAAAGCCAGCAATTTCCTAGGCCTAGCCCAAAATGACTAAAATCCCTGCTCTTTAAAGCTCAAAATTTCCTAGATAAAAGGAAAAACACAAAAAAAATGAAAAATAAAAATAAAAAAGAGGAATGAAATCAAACCCTAAACATGCCAAAACCCCTCTTTAATGCTCGCAATTTCCTAGGCTTTGCCGATACATTCATTGTCCCTGCTTCCTTCTCCACCATCACCGTTCCTAAACTAACCACTGCATTGTTCACCAAAAGAAGAAACAATTTCATCATCATAATATAATTCAAAAGAAAGGAAGAAAAAAGAAAAAACTCTAAAATTAGAAATGGAAAAGAATAGAGAAGAGAAGAAAAAATGTATGAGATGTTCAGATTCGCGGAAGAGAAGGCCGAGACTGGTCAGGGAGCAGAGGAGGACGAGGAGAACATCGGACATGAAAAATAAGAGGCTATAATTCCTATACGGAAAGTGGTAGCGCACTAATGTTACACCCACCAATCCTATCAATGCCTTCCATTTCTTTGTTGCGACTGCCATCTCGATCTATCATCATCTTATTCTTCTTCTTCGTTTTTAATCTCTCATTTCTTTGCTCTTGTTGTTCTTGGATATCCATTGTAGAACCACGAGCTAGAGAGATAGGTAGTAAAAAAATGTATTAGTGAGGTGGTTAAAGTAAAAGAAAACTCAGGATTGAAAAGTAAGGAAGGAAAGATAACAAAGAGATTAAATGGAATGAGATAAATTAATATTAACAAGTTTTACTTATGGGTTGATCGAGTTGTAGGTAGACTTGAATTTTTAAACCAATCATTTTCTTATTTGATTTTTTTTCGAGACAGGTCTAGGGTCCGGATTAAACTGGTCCAAGTCAACTTGCTGGCAGTAAGAATGTTCTTTGGACAATATTGGAATACGGTGGTGTATTGTGTAACTTGGTTCCTGTGTCGGAACTTTTTTCTTTTTGGGTGTGCGGGGGCTTTCAGTTAAGGTTTTCATGTGGTGGGATTTTCGTTATAGCATCAAACAAATACTTGTTTTTGTATCATTATTAGAATAATTATGTAATAGAAATTATCATGTTTAATAAGGGACCTTTTAAAAGGAAAAATTTACAGCAAAAATAAAAAATAAAAAATTGCGATACTTAATTAGTCGGGCTCGCATGGGTTTAAGGGTAGGCAGGCACAGTCTACTGGATGAGGCCGCAATACCATTTATGTAAAAGCTGGGTTTTCTGAGACGGGCGAGGCTGAATAGCCAATCTCTACTCACAAATCCTGACGCTAACGAAAAAGGGAAAACAGGAAGTCTAGTATTCGTTCTATTCTAGTCTTTTGTTCCTTCCCCGAAATGAAATGATTTTTTTTTTCCAGGTTGTGAGTATCTAATCGCTTGTCAAAGTCATGGAATTTTGTGTGGCAGCACGACTAAAAGATATGAGCGATTTGGTGACAGAAAAGTGAGTAGAGCATTATTATGTAACTTAGTCATATAAAGAAAGTTAATTTTTACCAGAAGTCAGGGTAACTTAAGTAGTGGAAGAGAGAGAGAAAATAAAACCGTGGTCATCTTCAGACCTTATGGTTCAGAAAACAGAACCCATGAGAACGTACGGGTGTTGTACCAGAGGATTTCAGAAAAAAAGGAGAGGTTTCAAGAATCAGAGATCAACTTGTAGTTGAAGCCCAAAATAAATAAATGTCTTCATTATCGTTAAACTACTTAGTTTATAAATATATTTATGTTCAACGCATCAAATTCAGACTGGTTTAACTGTCATATTCTAATTCCCTTATCTCGCAAACACCCTTTTTAGTCCACTTCCATTAAACCTGCCTTTTCTCTCTTATATTCCAAATTCAATCAAAGCTGGCATCTTTTCTGCTCCCCATTATCTCAATAATGACTCAAATCCCCCACTAAATCTCCATTAGAAAATTAAGCAACCTGTGCGTACGGAAAAAGGGTTTGATGTTTTTGGATAAAAATTATGTGAATATATATATAATGAGTTTGTCCTGAGAATGCTTCTTGTCTAAAACATATCGTAGAAAGTTCATGTTCATATATAGGGTCCTGTTGATACAAGATGGCCTTGTTTTGCAGAATTATGTGCTCCAGCTTTTCATCAGCGAGTATCTGCTTGACAAACCATCATCTTTATTTGTTTTGTAGGCATCCTTTCTGGTCAATCCTTTATAAAAAGATCTGGAAGTTTGTTGGACCTGGAAGATCTTTTGTAGATTCATAATCTGATAGATTATTGTTTTCGCTACTGATGCTTCACTACTTGAGGACAGCACCATTATTCTTCTCCACAATCTTGTTGGTCCTAAAGCGCATTTGTGCAATTTGCTGGATGTTTTATCACAACTGTTCGACAACTAACTAGTGGCTTTTGGTTGCTAACGTGTGCATGTTAGGAAAATATCCTTGAGCTTGCTCGTATCGCTTGGTGATCGTTGGATCATGATGATTGTGGACTTGGTGAATATATTGATGTGTAAATCATGAGATTTTTTAGGTCATGGCAAAAACAAGCGAGTCAAATATGGTCTATGATGAGGGTGGTGTAGACTAAGCTAAGCCAGTACCGGGGTCGGTGTATTTGATATTCGATTTACCTTTTTACTTTTGACTAAAAACACAGAAAATAATGATTATGTATTTAATTTATTTGAATTAACTCAAATTAACTTATATAAATTATGTGATTGAATCACGAAATCATGTTAATATCATAAAAAATAAATTAAAAAAATATTGAAACTTAATTCTTAATTAATTAATAAAAAATAAAATTAAAAAAATCAATTAAAAAAAAATAAAAAAATCTAAGTCAACTTGTCAAACTCGAATCCTTAAACAATAATAAGCCAAAAAAAATTATAAAACTCAATTCCGAATCAATCTATTATTTAAATGATGAAATTAAAAACAAATCAATTAAAAACAATTGAGTCAACCTGGTTTAATTTGTCAAACTCTTGATTCAAGTCATGAGATTGAAATAACCTCATAGAAAAAAAAATCAAAAAAAATTATGAAATTTAATTTTTAATGAATTCAAATGATGAAGAGGGAAATTTTTTAAAAAATCATAACAAAAAAGATAAAAACAATTTAAGTCAATCGGGTTAACTTATAAAATTCATGGTTCGGGTTATCCAAATCATAAAATTTAATTTCTAATAAATTTAATTTTAAAAAATAAAATTTAATAAATATTATTTCAATAAATAATATTTTATAACGAGAAAAACAGTAATTTCCCCTCAGAATTGTTAACTAATTACGGGACATTAAGCAATAAAGCTTTTAGTCGCTAAAAATAAAAGATACAAGTTTGCTGCTGCTCTCCTGTGCTGCTTTACCCCGGCGTCACGTGTTTCCAAGGCTGCCATGAAAATAAAAAGGTCTATCATCATTTAAAGAATTACATATAAATTTTAAAAAACTTTAATGGTAATAAAATTTGAACTTAAAATCAACTAACTAATAAAAACAAAAATTAAATCCCAACAATAAACTAAATAAAATTCAATATAACTTGGGCTTGATCTCCATGATTAAAAAGTTCCGAGCGATCTCGAGTCTAGTTTTCCCCGTCATATTCTCAATAAAAGGAGTATTTAGAAATATGACTGCGATTACTTTTTAAAATGTTTTTTATTCATAAAAGTATATTAATAATATTTTTTTTTAATTTTTAAAAATTATTTTTGAAATTAGCACAACAAAATAATTTGAAAATATAAAAATACATATTAATTTTTTTAAAAAAATTTTAAACTTTTTCTAAAAAGCTTTTAAAATGGAGTGCTAAACAGATCCGAAGAAGCCATGGTAGGATGAGGTACCTATTTTCTGCCTCCTTTGACTTTATCTATTTTGCTTACAGAAAAAAAAAAAAGGGAACCATGATAGGATTGCTTCAATAGCATTTAAACTATAATCAATACGATGGGATATAATTTAAATTATTGGATCCCACAATATGATATGATTCAGGCCGGTAAAAACTGTCACATTTGCTTTTAATAAAAAGAAGACGGATGATTTGAGATATTCTAAATTCAAATCTCGAAAAAAGATGGGATGTAATTTTTTAAAAAATGAAGATAAGCTGTTCCATGGTATGGTGAACAATAAATTACTGTTGGGAATATTTTCTTATTCACTGCATAGTTGTCCAGGTCAATAGGAGTTTGTTAGTTAGTGGATGAATAAATGGTATACGTGTCCAGCTCTCATTACTTAGTGGCTGGTCTATTGGGTTAAGTTGGGTTAGTGCCTAGTCTTTAGTTAATTCTGTTTTTGATTATTTGAGTCATTGTAATGCCTATTTAAAGGCACTGTTCTTTATTCAATAAAATTGCAATTCATTCTCATTCTCTACGATCTGTGCAACAGTGGTATCAGAGCCTGGTTAGAGTGAAATTAAAAGAATTGAAATTGAAAGTTTTGTGAGGGAGAGACAGCAGCAGCTTCACCCACTAAATTGAGAGAGAACGGAGCTTTGTGAGAGAGAACCCACCAAATTGAAAGCATTGTGAGAGAAACAGCAGTAGCTTCATCAAGCATCAATGGCGTCAGAAAACAGTTTCGTTCAACCTTCAATTCCACGGTTTGATGGTCACTACGACCACTGGAGCATGCTAATGGAGAATTTCTTGAAATCGAAAGAGTATTGGAGCATTGTTGATTCTGGAATACCAGAATTAACCGAAGGGGTCGTGCTGACAAATGCCCAGAGAACTGAACG
>Ga0325400_1006076_pt1 | contig 11455 bp, 6 predicted proteins | sample PopdelMetagenome_2_FD_205662 | JGI IMG/M metagenome (GOLD analysis project Ga0325400, IMG submission 205662) | Populus deltoides microbial communities from Bellville, Georgia, United States - Xylem-PdKOR-R1 | ecosystem: Host-associated > Plants > Phyllosphere > Stem > Wood/Secondary xylem...
TTCAACTTTTAACTCGTTAATTTTACAATCATTGATTTTTCTTGTTGAGTCGAAGTTGATATTGCTCGCTTTCAAAAATACAAAAAAAAAATAAGAAAAATCAAAATTTACAAAAAAAGAAAGAAAAGGAAAGGAAAAGTTGAGGGACTAGTTTGAAAACCTCGCAACACTTCTCCTATAAATACCATGCTACAGTGAAAAAATGGAGAGACGTAGGGGAGGAATTAAAAAAAACAAGGGAGAGTAAAAAAGAGAAAACCCTAAACCTAAAACCCTTTCTCTTGCAGTCGCCACCCTTTGAAACCAAATCGGTCGCCCCTCCCTTTGAAAAAACCAAAGCTTCCTTCTCCCTTTTCCCGACCAAGACTCTTCTGCTCAACTATTCTCCCTCTCCAAAGCATCGTCTGACCCTTAACCAAAGCCAACCGGCCAGCTCCCTCTTTTGGTTGAGTCCCCCATCTCCCCGTCATCTACCTCTTGTAGCCAGACCAACCTCCCCTGCACGCTGACCTCCATGATCTCCCTCTCTCGGCTCTCCCAGAACCAGAGGCCAGTCGTGGCCCCCTTGCCCTCTATCAAAAACAAGTTGGCTGGCCATCGCTCCTTTCATCTCTAGACTGAATACAGCAACAGCCTCCGCTGTCCTTCAACTGCTCCCGTCTCCGCCTCAGCCACGGTCTCCCTCTTCGGGCCAACCACAGCCCCCCGACCGTCACAAGTCTCCACCAACAGACCCCACCACAGCAGCAGCCGATCTCCTTCAGCGCAAGTCGGCCAGCTCGCCCAGACCGAATCGGAGCCTTCAGTAGCAGCCCGACACAGCAGCGCCCACAGATCCTCGATCTGTCCGCCTCCGGTCTCCAGCACTCCTCTCACAACTGTCGGATCTATCACCTAGAGAAGGAAAGAACTATGAACCGAAAACAGAAAAGACAAGAGAATAGATCTAAAAAGGAGACGGAACTAGAAACATTGTTGTTTGCGTTTCTTGGTGTTTTGTAGGTGACGTTGTTTCCCACCTCCAGCAAGGAAGGGAAAAGGGAAGGAGGCTGTTACAGACCCCCTGTTTCCCGGTTTGTTTTCGCGGCGACGCGTGAACCCACGTGTCGCCAATGGCGGTGGCGTGTGGAGGAGACGCGTCGCCACTGTTCAAATGCCCAGAAACCTTTCAGCCATTGTCCTGCAGTTGCAGAAGGCCTTCCCTGCAATTCTTGTAGATTTTTGGGGTTTATTTTGTAATTTTTAAATTGTATTGGATTTTTTTGAATTTTTCTTATTTTTTTAACATGTAAAAGATGGTGTATGAGAAAATCATAATAAAAAGAGACGTGTGTGTGTGTGTGTTTGTATTTTTATTTATATTATTGAATTATAAAAATAAAAAAAGACAAAAAGAATTAATTGTTTAATTTGAATATGGTTAAATATCTCAAGGACAAATAAAATCATGTTATATTTTCCATGAAAATATAAGAACATGTTTTTACATATATTCTGGGACTTAATAACTGATTTATTAAAGCCTTAGAATTCGACTAATATTTCAAATTTTCAAATCACATCAAACCACAAAGCAGCTTATCTCAGGTAGGGTGCGCTATGGGTGCTAATACCTTCTCCAGCCACAACCAGTCCCTTGTCCTCGATCTCTAACAAAGAACAGTACATCTGGGTTTCCTAGTAACCCTCCGTCAAATACTAGGTGGCAACTCCCAAAGAACCAATCAAGCAAACAAACAAAAAATCATCATCGACGCCGCGCGGGTGACGTGCGGCAGGGTTCATGATGAATTTTAGGGGAGATGAGAAATATATTTAAATTGATGTTTGTGACATGTAATAGGATTGAAATGAGTTGAAATAGCAAGTAATTTTGAAAGGAAATTAGTAGTCCTTTTCCAAGTCTGTGGCCAACCATTGATGAAATAAAAGGAAGAGTGTTTTATTTGAGTCATTAGCTTGATGATATGTGTTTATATGAATTAAAATGATGGTAATGCATGAAGGTATAACAATGAAGGTATTAGAGAGGGTTGAGAAGAGTGTTGATTGATAAGTTAATGAAATTAGAAGAATTGTCTACAATTGTGATAGTTGCAAAATGATGATAAATTGGGTAAGCTAGCTCTTAGAAGGTGTCTTTGGCAACATTATAGTGTATATAACATGGCAAGGAATTGATTTTGAATAAGGATAAGTTAAATTGGTAATGTGTGAATGTTACGGAATTTGTCGATGAAACTGGACAGTTTCGACTCTTGGTCTTCCAAAGGGAATTCAAGTATGAAAATAAGGGAATTTGGACTAGGTCTGTTTAAAGACATTATAGCCTTGGATGTTAGCTATCCAAGAAAGTTTACCTTGCTTAATTTTGAGTTTCAAAACTCTTGTTATGGGCTATTAACCGATAAGGGGTTGGGACAAACCCTACTGGACAATTGATCATCTTCTCGATAACGGGTAATTTTGAGGGATTTAGGAATAGAATTGGGTTCTTCTCCCTTTAGTGGACTTATAATCCTGTGTCTTAGTGTTTTGAGGGATTAATCCAAGCCTCAAACTGAACTATATAATGTTAGTTATGGATGAAACACAAACCAGTGTTCAAATAAGGAATTACGTTAATTGTGATGTTGGTTTGCATTCTTATTTAAGAACCTAAGGAAATGGATTTAATGGGAACATGGGATGTAAATTTAATAAAAATGGATAATAATGAATGAGATGATTAAAGAGAAATTTGTATAGATTTTGGATTTAGAAGAAATAAACGCTCATAAGTAATGACGTGGTATGCTTGTTGATGCAGAGAAATTACAGGACCTAGACAATAGCCCAGGACTACCAATCAAGCTTTTATAGCAGGTAATTACCCAACACCTATGCTTTCTATTTTCTACTATTTTAAATTGTTTGGCATGTTAGTGCTTTGAACTTGGTAGTCTATGTATATGATGTTAATAAGAAAAATAAAAGGGGATCAATACGAATGGTAGGTTGAGATGACATTGATTAGCTATCCAGGTTTGGATAGCTCATGGTATCAATGGGGTTCCATTGGTGCCAACATTCCTTAAATTTATTAGTCGATCCCGGGTAATTGGGTGACTAATGATGTTAGTAAAGATTACTAACATTGGCATGGTTACTCCCAGTTAAGGGAAAAGATAAGTGGATTAACTATTCTAGGTTGGGAATAGTTAACTATATCAATGGATTGCATTAGTATCGACAACCATTTCTAGTGTGATTAGCTACTCCGGGTAAGAAGGCTAATGATGTCAAGAGTTCTTGACATCGGCAACTTTGATGGTAAACCAGATGTGGATAAGAATTGATTAACTATTACGGGGTAGGAATAGTTAATGATATCAATCGATTGTATTAATATCGACACTTGAATGGAATTGATTAATCTAACCTAGTATTAGGAGACTAATGATATTAATGAGATTCATTAGTATCGGCAATTACCTTTTGAAAAATGAAAGAGAAAATATTGATTAGTTATTCTGAAAGAATGGGATAAGTTAAAGATACCAAGAGAAGAATATCTTGGTATCAAGTGATAATTGATTCATAAGAAGATGTTTTCGAAACTATTGAGTTGTATTGAGATTTTCAAGATAAAATTATTCTCGGCAAATGGGTTAGGATATTAGATGGATATTGGTAATCGATAGAAAATGTATGTTGTAAAATAGGTATATGCCTAATTTTATGTATCAAAAGAAATTTCATGGATATTATTACATGTTATTGTTATTGTTTGTTACTATCTTTTTATATTTATATTTATATGTACATGTTAATTTCTGTTTTCAGGTCCATCAGGGTCACGTCAAGAGTGATTTTAGTTTAGTTACCTTTTACTTTTGGCCATGTAGTTATTTGTAAATTAAGAGATTTATCTCCTAAAACTTGAAATGTAATATTAACTTGTAAATTTGGATGTATAACTTTAATATAATGTTAGTAATTCTAAGTATCTATTTAACCATGAATGTTTATAGTTGAAATTGAATCCTTCACTTGAATTATATTATATGATGTTATTATGCAAGATATAGTTTATGTGATGATATTATGTAACAATTGAATTATGCATTGTTGTTTTGTGAACTTGAATTGTATAAGGTTATTGAATAAGGTATGTTGTGTTGATGAGGATGGGTTGGGTTGAAATTCAGAATGATTAAATCGGCTTGTGAAATGAAATTAAAAGCGTAATATGATTTTGTCAATAACTTGGGACGTCCTAATATAGGGAAAACTCCGCTGAAATTTCAGTAGAAATTCGGGGAACCTGTATAAAAAAAACATTTTATGAAATTTCCATTTACTTGTAGTGTGTTATGATGGTTTAAGAGTTTAATTGTTGTTTGTTGATGGCATTGTATTTTTTACATTGGGAAAGTAAAATTGAAATTTTACTCGAGGACGTGCAAAAGGTAAATGTGGGGGAATTTGATAAGTGCAGAATATATATATATATATATATATATATATGTTTTTATTCCTTTTACACTATGTTTTTTTTAATGTATTTAAGCTTATTAGAAGTTATTTTTATGAGTTTGGCATGCCTAAGAGACTTTTTGAATTAATTGCTAAAAGATAAGAATTTATACATTTTATGTTTTGGACCTTGCTTCTTATGACAGGTTTTTCACCAAGTTATAATCTCAGAATGTGAATGTAGGCTGATAAATTTTAAAGGCATTATTTGTTATATACCTTATATAGTCTAGCAACCCACCTTTGGATAAATCTTTCCCTTAAGACCCCTTTTAAGCTGATAGACTTTTTATTTGATTATAAACCTGCATTACAAGTTGAAAACCAAACTATGTCTTACCCAGTCGTAGAACTAATGGAGCATCATACATCATTATACAAGCATGAGAATTATGTCCATGCTTATTGAATTATTTTGAGATGGTATATATGTGCTTTGTAGTTTCTTTCTATCCATAACGGTTGTTAAACTAAACTCTATCTTTTTAAGCTTTAATGAAAATAGTAGATTACGTATCAAATTAAGCAAAATAAGTACTTGAATGTCAAGAAATAAAGTTGAAAATATCTCTTCTCACAATCTAAAACAATAATGGAACAAAACTCCTCTAAACCAAAAGTCAAAGTTTAGTTCATAACTGCTACAAAATTAACAAAAACATAGAGAGAAGAACATTATAGAGAAGAAGAAGAAGAAGAAGAAGAAGAAGAAGAAGAAGAAGAGGGTTGTTTCTACGGTGATTTGTTTCCTTAATTCCCTCCTTTAGTTGTTGTCTTTCATTAGAATTCTTCTTCTAATTAGGAGTCCTTAATGTTACCTAATTCCTTCTTAATTCATCAGAATTTGTGTTGAAAACTGACTTTTTTGTTGTCACAACTCTACTATAATTTAGACTATATTGTAATATAGACTTTACTGCAACCTAGGCTTTGTTTCTGACTTGATTTCTTGCAATATCCAGACATTCTAGCTGTATTCTTTCATTCATAGAATATTAGAGGTTTGATTTGCTCATTTCTTAGATCCTAAGGCCCATTGTTTTTATGTCAGACTCTCAGTTGTAGTGAGATGCTCGACACCATTAGTTTCCTCATCAAAGCAGGAGACTAATCTCGTCCTTCAACTTGCATCCAAATTTTGGCTTTTAAAATGATTTTATCTGACCTTACATCCTTCATAAACATTGTAGTCCTGGATGTGTAGATGATTTTGGGATTTTTAATTGCATGATTTTGATATCTGAGGCTCAAGATATGCCCATTTGAATTTGTATTGTGAAAGCAAAGAATCCTGCTGCAAGAAGGATTTCGACCCGATTTTTCAGGTTTGATTAGAGGTCTAAATAAACTCAGATTTCTTCCTGTAATACCTTCCTAGAAAGCTTGATATGTGTACTTGAACTTTATTTATCCTACGTTCACATTCTAAAATTATAACTCAGTGAAAAACCTATTACAAGAAGCAAGGTCCGAAACATAAAATACAGAAACTTCTATCTTTTAGAAATTAATTCACAAAGTCTCTTAGGCATGTTAAACTCATAAAAATAACTTTCAATAAGGAATAACAATATATGTATATTTTGCACTTATCAGTTAATAAGTCACTTACTCTCACAAACTTTAACTTGTATTTGTTCAAAGATCTACGATTAGAGTTCAAGGACTTAATGACCACTTTAATGGCTCGATCAAAATTTGTTACCTTCTTAGAACCGTATAGTTATTTCTAAGACATGAATTATGAAACAATTATGACTTTCGTATTATCTCCATTAGATCTATATATGCTGATGATGTGACTACCCCTTGGCCACCATTGCTAGATAGTCCACTTTTATTACCAAACGTAAGAAATTTAACTCTAATTCCTTCTCTAGTCAAAATGGCCTTTTCAACATGAGGTGTTACATAAATCAAACTTTTCTTATGTAACATGTGTGTGAGCTAAACTCTTCTCGCATAACTTTATACTTCCTCAACAACCATTTTTCTTGCCCTCTATGTTGACAAAATGATTGCCAATCATGTTCTAATACCTAGTCACCACGCCTACAAATCAAGCACCATTTAATTGACAAAGCAACCATAATCACACATCAACATCAACAATTAAACGATCCAAATTACATTATAAATATGTCATTAGAAACAGATTTTATAACACTTTTACATATACACCATGAACAATTCTAAATCACATCACATACAAAATGTCAAAACAATTTTATGATGTTATACACATTATAAACACCAATCTAAAAATTTAAATCTATGAATTTAAAAATAAAATTGAGTAAGTTGCGGGAATCCCCATATATATTGCGATAAATTCAGATCGATGATAATAAGAAACAATGAGTAAAAATACCTGCGATTAAAAATTTATCTGGACTTAACTGTAAATAAGTAAGAAAAGGGGGCATTTTGTAAATAGAACAAAAACAACCCCTCCCTCTTTTTAAGAACAAGACGACTCAGTATAGAGAGAAAAAGGAAGAAACTTCTTCATTTCCCTTCATCTTTTCTTTTTCTTCCAAATCTAAAAAACTAGGTTGGTTTAGGAAAGGATTTAAAGAAACCAAGTGAGTCTAAAGAGAGAGAAAGACATGGGTTGTATAGTTAGAGAGAGAAAGGAGCAATTTTTGGAAGAAATAATGCAAGTAACAAGGCAAACTTGGTTAATTGGTGATGGTAAATTATTTTTCTCGCTTTAATTTTGTTTATGTTGTATAGTTTTGATAAGGATTGAAAATCCTTAAATTTTATACTAGTTAGGGTTTATGTTAAAATAGTGTTGCAAGAAAAGATTTGTGTATTGATAGAATTATTTTGGTTTGAATGATATAGTTAAGAAAGTAAATGAAAGAAAATTTCAAATCAAATGTGGTTTTTCTTTCATGCTAGAGGCGGACCATGGGTAAAGAAATGGTGGGGTGGAAATTTTAGCCAAATAATGTTACTACTATTGTTTTAAATTTTGTTAGTAAGAAAGATTGGTTTAGGTTACAGTGTCTTATAAAATTTTAAGAAATTGTTAATAAGAAGTAACTACATTGAGAGAACTTGGTACTAATGTTTTGGATGTAATTTAAGAGAGAATAGTGTGAAAAATATATACATGACAAGTATACATGTATGTGTTTAAATAAACTCATAATACATGGAAAGGTTTAGTGTGAAAAGTGTAAATTTGAGTACTTTCAACATTGGTGTTGTCAGGAGGTTCATTTGGAGTGGAGTTGATACTCCCAGGAGCATGCATTCTAGGAACTCAAGGTAATGACTCGCCCTTACCTCTTAAAATTTTACTATTTCCTAATTTATGAAAAGTTATTATTTAAGCATTAATTGTTAGTTTTGAAATGATGAAAATAGACATTGAAGAATTGCCTTTGAGGCGGGATAATATGTTCAAGAAATTAATTTTCCTTCGGGGCAGGATAATGTGTTCAAAGAATTGATTTTTCATTGGGGCAATATAATGTGTTCCCAGAACTTATTTGCCTTTGAGACAGGATAGTATATTCCAAGAATTGATTTGCCCTTGGGGTGAAATGGTAAATTCCAAGATTTGAATTTAGCTTTAGGAGGGTTATTGAGAATAATTAAGGAGGAATAAATTTGACTGTAGATGTAAATATTACGAACTGTATAAATCAGTCGATCGTTTGAGATTACCATGTGATCCGGTGGACCGATTCATAGGAGGAACAATAAAATTTACTATTTAAATCGATCGATCAAATTGGTCGACCATTAGGGACACTAGCAATATTAGTAGTAGCTGATTGACCGTTTGGTTGTCACATGAACCAGTCAACCGTTCCATCTAACAATGAACTACTATAATATTTATTATTATTTAAAGTGAAGTATTCTATAAATAAATGCTTATTAGAAGGAAAAAAACAACTATGAGTATACATAGTTTACTTGATCATAAAAGTGGGGTCGTTACATTTGGTATCGGAACATGTTTATGATTCAATAGATTTCCTAGAATTTGGGAAGTGATTGATAAATTTTGTGCTATCATTGTTATTGTATGGGATGGTTAGAATAAGAGCAGGAGCGAGAGCTCAGAATCATCCATTGCCAAATGAGATAAGAGGGAGGGCTCAAGATGCAAAGAATGTATATTGCTTCTCACTCTCCAGTAACACCTCCATTGTCGATGCAAAGGGAGACATCTTCACTCATGGCTCAGGAGACTGTAGGGTTTACAGGAGGACCCCTGATGCAACCATATTATTTGATAGTTTTACCTAAATTTACCTAGTATTTTGCCTATGTTTTATATATATAATGCATTGATATTATTTGTTTTATATTTTGAATGCACTTTTGGATATAAAATTTAAAAAGAAGTAAATTGAAGATAATTGGCAGATTTGACTTCAAATCGATGTTTTGCGCAAAACATGAGCTCTAGAGGTCAAAACGAAGTGATTCTGGTGGCATTAGAAAGATAACATCCATACCTTTCTGTACATATATGGCAAGAAAAATAAAAAGAGAAAGAGCATAGAATCGCAGCCTTTAAAAACAAATCTTGTATTCTACCAATGTTGACATTTGGCTATTCCAACTTAAATATCTTGAGCTAGAGAAATCAATTTGATGCAAACTCAATTGTTTTGGATTTCTGACTCAAAGACTTATCATCATACCAAATATCAACAAAAAAACAAGATCATATGAGAGAGACATGATTTTTCTAAGATGCCACATGAATTCTGCCAGCAGACAAGTTTTGTGAAGAAAATAGTCCAAATTACTTCCCAAAGCATCCAACCGATATCCAAATCTTTATTTCGGTAATTTAACTCTTATAAGTCCAAAGTCAGAGTTTTAGGATTTTATGCAAGGCTATTTCTTCTTTTTTAGGAAAATAATGATTAAACTACTTAAATGTAAATTGTCTGACTATTTTGTAGGAAAGAGATATTAGAGTTTCCTATCAAATAAAAAGAAAGAGAGAAAAGAGGAGGGGGCGGCCAGCCAAGAGAGAAAAACGCACCTTCCTCTAAAAAAACCCTAAATCATGCATTCTTCTTTCTTTTTTATTAGTTGTTTGATAGACATGTAAGGCTAAACTTTTTTTCTTGGTTGCAAGGACACAAAAACCTTTGGATATTAAGAACTGTAAAATTTATTTTACATTTTCTTTTCAGTTTATATGATGAATAAATATATTTATTTTCCTATGCTTATTTCTTAGGATTGTTTATTTTAATTGCTAAAACAGACTCTAAGTTATTATTGTGAACAATCTATTGCTAAGTTTGCTATCAAAACTGGAGTTGTGATATATGACCTTGTGAAGCAACTAAGTTAAATAATTGTAGCGGATCTATGTTATTAATCTTAGGAAAAACATTCGATCAAATCAAACATGAACTGCGAACAGTTATGTTGTCTAGATTAATCAACTTATCTAGTTCTTAAGGCTGCCATTGAATTTTAATTACTAGTATGAACACTATGATTGTTTGGTAGTTAGAGTTTGTTATACAGCGGATCTGTTAACTAACCAATATTAAGAAAAGATAAGGATTGATGTTTCGTTTCAATGATAATTTAAGTGATAATTTATGTTTTAAATTCCTTCACTTATTTTGTAATATGTTTGTTTGTTATTAAGAAAGAATATTTGTATATTGTTAGAACATTGCTATGATATCATGATCACACAAATCAATTACCTTAACTTAAACAAATAAGATAGTATAAAGCACGTAAGGAGTCGATCCCACGAGAAAGATCTAATTTAGATCTTTATGCTAAATGATTCAAAGTTGAGAAGGTTTGAGATTATCTAAGTTATTCTAAGGTAAACGAAGTAAAATAATCAAATTAACTAAAATAAACCGAAACTTATTCAGAAAAAAAAAACATTTGTTTTAAGTAAATATCCACTAAAAGAAATCAAAACTGATCATTGAGATAATACATAAATTTATATTCTGAATATTTAGCTTTCCTTAATATTAATCAGTTAATCAATCTGTAGCATAACTAGCCCTAACAATTAAACAACAACAACATTTGCACTAGTAATTTAATTCAATGACAGCTTTAAAAACTTGATAGATTGATAAATCTAAATAACATAATTATTTAGAGTCTATGTTTGATTTAATTGAATGATTTTCCTAAGATTAACTCTAGTTTTGATAACTTAGCAATAGATTAGTTAGAATAATAACTTAAAGTCTGCTCTAACAATCAAATTAAACAATTATAGAAAATAAGTATAAAAAAAATTCATACTCATCATATAAATTAAAAAGAAAAGTTAAAATAAATTTCACAGTTTTTAAAATCTAAAGGCTTCTGTATCATTTCAACAAAGAAAAATAACTTAGCCTTACTATCAAAAAAACTAAGAAAGAGAATATAAAAACATAATTTCCAGTGTAGTTTTTTTTTCTGGCCACCACCCTTTTTTTTCTCTCTATCCTTTTTATCTAATAGAAAACCCTCTTCCCCACACTCCTACTAGTCTATTTGTATCCTAAAAAAAAATAGAAGTCCTTTCTAAAATAACTACTTTGTTATATATAAAAAAAAAAAAAAATCTTGCATAAAATCTTGAAGTTTTGACTTTGAACTTGGTGAAGTTAATTTGCCTAAATAAAAACTTTTTCCATGCTGCTAGTAGAATTTATAAGTTGTCGTAGAAAAATCATCTCTCTAGTATCAGCTCTTTTTCTATTGAAATTTGGTAAGCTGATAGATCTTTGAGTCAGGAATCTAAACAAAATTGAGTTTGCATCAAATGAACTTCTCTAACTCAAGATATTCAAGTCAAAAGGACCGAAGGTCAACTTACAGAACGCGAGACTTGTCTTTGAAGACTGTGATTTCCATGCTCTTTCTTTTTTTCTTTTTTTTTTCTTGCCATATATATATATATATATATATATATATA
>Ga0325400_1006077_pt1 | contig 11455 bp, 5 predicted proteins | sample PopdelMetagenome_2_FD_205662 | JGI IMG/M metagenome (GOLD analysis project Ga0325400, IMG submission 205662) | Populus deltoides microbial communities from Bellville, Georgia, United States - Xylem-PdKOR-R1 | ecosystem: Host-associated > Plants > Phyllosphere > Stem > Wood/Secondary xylem...
TAAAATCATGAGTCTAGATTCAATGAGAAAGCTTAATTCTCATGATAAAATCATTAAATATATTATTAAAAAAACTTGTAAAAACAAAAATAAATAATCCAAGGAGAATAAAATTTAAAAAAAAACAATTTTAAATTAAATTAACTTAAATAAAATAAATAACAATTAAAATAATAAAAATCAAATTTAAAAGATAATAAAATAATAGGAGTGTAATTAAAACACATTTATAATTTCATAAATTATTTATAAATTAAAAACATATTAGGAAGTGAAATTGAAAACAATGATAGGCAAACCATAAAAAATAATAAAACAAAACAAAAATATAGAGTAAAAAGAGACATCACCTTGAAAGAAAAAAAAATAAATTCAAACAAATCTTTTAAATTTGATCCAGCCTTTAAAATTCACAACATGTGAAATCTTGATCCTAAATTAAATCAAAAAGCTTAACTCTTAACCAAATTAATTTTGAAGAATAAAATCAATAAAAAAATGCAAAAGCCAAAAATAAAATAGCAACAAAAAAATAAGGATAAAATTTGCTAGAAAAAACTCCAAAGAGAATGAAATTTGAAATTTTTTAAAAGAATAAAGAACAGATTTGAAAAATTAAAAAAATCATTAAGGTAAAATTAAAAAATATTTATAATTTGATAGATTATTTATATATTTAAAAATGGTAGTGGAGTGAAATAAAAAAAATTAAAAGATTATTTATAGATTAAAAAATAATAGGGGTGAAATTAAAAAAGTTTTTTAAATTATTAGCATTATTGAAAGCTTCATTCATTGGAAGATAAATTCTAAGAAAATAAATTTAATTGTGCGAGTTCAAAATCATTTTGAAACTTTTGCGTACACTAAAAAAAATCAATGATAAAATTTAACATGTTACATGCAAAATGAAAACTTTAAATATAAATAAAGCCATAACTCAAATAAAATGTAAATTCATCATCATCATCATCATCAGGTCTTTTGCGAGAAGTTATAGTTTATGTGATCATTTAATCTGGACCTATAATAGCCATGGCAAATGGATCGAGCATGGCTTTATTTCACTAGAGCTAATCTACATTATCATATAATCTGCGCTGCAATGCAGATGTGAACAAACACGGTTCTACACTTTCTTATTTTTAAAACAGCTGAAATAGTTTCACGGATGAGAAGAAAAACCAAAGCATTCATACGATATAGGTTGCTTAAACCAAACACGCTAGAACATTAAATTAAAACTACAGCTACGCCCCATTCTGCCACAACCTTCTACCCATACCTTATAGATGTAAAGTACCGTCGACCTCAATTTGTCAATTGACAACCATGATTTGAACGAGCTGGCAAAAGGATAAAAACAAAAAGGCCTTGAGAATCCTGATTTCTCAAACAGAAAGCAGTTCATAATAAACGGAAAGTAGTTGGTGGCTAAGGAAATGCACATTCACCGTAAGTGTAAGGTTCCAACTACTAACCTGCTAGTTATTTGCAAAACGAGGGATTGGTGACATTTCCAATCTAATTACCCAATCCCTGTCTTGCTGCATGACCATACAGGCAAGTTGAATCATATGAGTGGTTGCAGTGACCATGCCATCTTATGTTGCTAAGAAAACATTTTGAAGCAGCAAAGGTTACAACAAAAAATGAGCCATCCTTGCCAAATTACTTTTCTCAGAATGTCGCATGTTTGAAGTGCATACTATCTACGCATGACCCGATGACGTTCTCGTTTTCGGAAGCGCTCTAGCATGAACTCATCCGTTGCAGCTTGCCTCCGTCCAGCTGCATCAGTGCTGTTATCAGCTGGTTTGGATCCAGCAACAGCATCATCCTGCAAACTCCTGTCCTTGTACAGCTCAGGATGATCTGCAAGTTCATCTTCACGGTCAAAAAACAAAAGAAGAAAGGAAAATCACTCAAGACCATCAAAAGATGGAGCAAGCATATTTTTAGAGAAGGTTGTAAGAAATATAGGGATATAAACAGCCCACACATTCAAGACTTGCAAGACCTGGATTTTGATTTTAGTAAAAAGATGGGGTGAAGTAAAGAACCAATCCACTCATATGATGAAAGGGTGCAATATTATAAGAAACAGCCAGCAACCTCGTCGAAGTTTCTCAGCATAATCCCTGCCGCGTTGGAAATAATCAGCACTGTAACTGGAAGGGATGCTAAATTCTGATTTTGGTCTACCCATTAGCCTTTTCTCCTGTAGAAGCTTTTTGGCTGCCTCTGTTTCCTCAATATTTCTCAGTTTGTATCTGCAACCAAGGAAACAGTTATTAAGTTTATTGAGAATAAACGGTCCAGCCATACCTCAGAAACTCTTTCTATAATGCCCATTACATCATGCAGTAACAGAATCGATGCAAAACAAATCAGATAAGGATTGCCCTTGAAGGCAAACACTCCACTTTCATGAAGCAAATTGAGCATGGTAGTGCTCCAAATATAATGATTCCAAAAGAGATACGCCAAAACACAGATTACAATTTATTAATAAATTAAAAAGGCAGGCATACTCAATGGGTAGCTGAACCTCCGCAATCCCAGTAGTCCACTGAGTAGAGCTTTCTTCTGAGTTTCGCTTTTTCACCTGACAGCATGCAGTGAGAAGTTCAAGGAAACAGTTAGAAGAGTGAAAGTAATATCAGATTGTCCCTGGTAAAGATAACCAGCATCTCAGAACAGCATAAGAAACACACACACGCAAGTACATATACATATTTTCAAAAAAAGAAAAAAAGAGAATAATACTCACAGCAAGTTCCACGTTACAAGAACATTCTTGAAAATTGACATAAAAAAGCATGATCAACATAAATAGTAAATGGAGAAATATTTAGTATTAAAACCAAGCTACCCACTTTAAGATGCTCCGGAATTTTGTATAATTCATCTTCAGCACGCTTCAACTCCGTCTCAACTTGATCAGTTGCATCAATATTCTTCCCTCTTTTCTTGGCCAATTCTTGCTCAACATACTGCAACCTGTGGGTTTTAATTAAGACAAACACAACCGGCCAGGATGAAGAAACCTCAAAAATAAAATTGTAAAGAAAAAGAAGATAGTAAGTAAGGTACATGTTGGGATCTTCAACCATGACAGCAGTTTCTTGAGCAAAAGTGTCTTGAAGAACAAGCTCTTCTTTTTCGCCATCTCCATCGGCCTTTTCGGTTAATTTGGCAGCTACTGTAGTTGCAGTTTGCGAAGTTGTTGCTAATGCAGGGATTCCTGACTTCCTCTCCCTCTGTTTCTGCAGGAACTTCACCTCTTCTAATGCCAATCTGACATCCATTAATTAATTAATTAATTAAATCGATGTAGCTGAAAACCCTAATTATTTCTCGAAACTGTATTTAATCTATTTTTATTTTATTTTTTACCTTCTTTCTTGTTCGTCGTCGTCTGATGCTTTGTTATGCTCATCTTCTTCGAAAGTCCTCTTCCTGAAATTTCTCTTCTTCTGCATCATCCGCGTCTCTATTTTCCTGCCCTTTATGCCGATTCTGGAATTTCAATGTCAATGTTAACGTTTTAGTAACATCGATGTTCTGCGGAAACCCAATCTAAACGCAGCGTTTCGTTCTTTCTCACTTTCATTTTCAACGCCACCGTTTCAGTACGTTAGAGTCTTGCTATCAGCGGGGAATTTGTTTTTTTTTTTTTTTTCATTTCAGAATAAAAGGTATTCAAATTCGAATTGAAATTGCAATTAGATTTAAGTTGAATTAGTACATGTATTTATTTTAATTCAGAGGTTTTATAAAAATTTATGCAGACATTTCATAAGAACTAAAGAAAAATTGAATGGTATATACAATACATACTTGTCAATTACCTACATATTTAATATAAAAAATAAATATGAATTGCTAAAATTTAGAGGAAAAAAAAAAAGAAAAATCGTGGTCCAAATCAAATCATTAATATAAAATCAAACAATATAAACTTACATTATTAAACAATTCAAGTCGATAAATTTTAAAATTTACCCGGGTAAGGTTTAATATCAATATTAAGTGATATTAATATTTTTTTTTCATGTTCAAATCTTATATAATTAAAAAAAATTAATTTTTTTTTATTTAAAATGTATTAAAATAATTTATTTTATTATTTTTTAAAATTTATTTTTAATATTAGTATACCTAAAAATATTTTAAAAAAACAATTTAAAGAAAAAAATTCAAAATTTAATGGGGGAATATTAACAAAGCAGACTCTTGTTGAAATTATTGCAGGACTGGGTCAGTGAAATGGCAGCACACATTAAATCCATTGATAATCACCATCTTCTAGAAATAGGGCTAGAAGGATATTATGGCGACTCAAAGAAGCAATCAAATCCTGGCAACCTCCTTTTTGGCACTGATTTGATCTCCAACAACGAAATCCCGCAAATAGATTTTGCCACCATTCATCTCTACCCAGATCAATGGTAATATATTTATTTTTTATCATCCTTAACTCATTGTACCTTCGTTTAGATCATAACTTATCTGGAAGTCTTGCCAGATTAATGCAATGGCAGGTTGCCAAATTCAAGTGAAGAAGAGCAAGACTCATTTGTGGATAGATGGATCCAAGACTCCAGATCGGTGCTTAGAAAGCCACTCGTTATAGGAGAGATTGGCAAGTCTTCAAAGCTCCTCAAATTTGTTAATAAATCTCGAATACCGAATAATTTATTCAATGACTAATTTTACTTTGATCAATGGTTCGATAAAGTTTGACAGCTTTTACCCAAATAACTTATATGAAAATCCTTGACATATCTATGGACCAGAAACCTTGTCTCTGTGCTGGATGAAAATGGGATTCAAAATTCTGATAATACATAAGTAACGACAAGATCAACCTATTGCATGGAGTGCAGTCCTATTCTGCACACAACCATGATCAAGTCTTGTATATACATGTATGCACCTTCTCGCCTTCTATATGATCGTTCCATCCTTTAGTACAGAGTTTTTTAACACCACAGTTATTCCTGATCTGATATAGAATCCCTCGGATGGTCTCTCTGCCTCTTGCACACCCTGCAACTCAAGCCAAAATCACAGAATTTGAGTATGGACAGCATGCTCTGTTCACAAGTGTATCTTGAAAATGTAATAGACATCATTAACCTTCTTTACCCCCTTCCCTCCAGAGGAATTTCAGAAAATGGTGGTGCGGGTGAGGGAGGGAAGGAGCTGACAACTTTGCAGAAATACTTACTTCTTTGTTTGCTATGATCACATTCTTTCCAATTCTGGCGTTCTTGTCGATTATACAATTCCTGCAGGATGATAGAAATAACCATATGTACCTCATAAATAATTACCATATGTACCTCATAAATAATTATATTATTATCTCTAAAGGGTTAAATTGAAAACATTTATCACCACAAGAGAAATATAAAACGGCGCAGGACACATTTATACTGCATTCCAGTTAACTATCTTGTCCACAGTTCTCTAGTTGCATATGTCAACAAGAAAATAAAAGAGGCTGCTAAAAGTTGAAGAAAGGGATCCTCATATGTTCTTAAATATATTCTTTCTGCCAAAAAACTTGACGAACAATTTGAAAACATCAGTTCAAATATCAAAATCTTTTGCTTCTGTTAACTTTTGTAGTGAACTTACATGATTTTGGTATCTTTCCCAACACCTACTGGAACTCTTCCTTCTGCTAAAGAGGCTGCTATTTCGGCCTCTGTTTGATAATAATCAGCACCAATCATCATGGTATCCTGTGGAATATACGATTCAGAACTATCATTCCAAATACGACTCAGAGCACCGATGTAATCCAAGTGCACTGATTACATGGCTTTTGATTCTTAAACATGTCCTCTAATTGTTAAGCAAGATGAGAAAAGATCTTTGTTCTGGATACGCGAATGTCAAGCTTATCGGAACAAGATTCATATGAAATCCACTAGATTTTCCACAGCATATTTATTCATACTATATCATTGTGATGTACACAAAATGTTCCATATTAGAGGTCCAAATAACTTATTCACCAAGGAACTGCAAACATATTGCTAGAAGAAATTACATGCAAGATATAGTCTTCTTTATCTTAACACTAGAACAGACATTGAACTTCAAAGTCCAGTCCCAACTGACAATTATTTTCAGTTTATTATCCAGGAGGAACTTTCTGTCATGTCTCTTCCTCAGATGAACTTTTAGCTAGTTTGTCATTGCAAACAAAAGAATGAGAAGGGAATAGGTTACCTTCAGCTCAACCCCGTATTCCAGTCTAGAGCGAACGCCAACAATGGAACGTTCAACACTACACTCCCTTAAAAAGCAACCATGCGAAACTATGGAATCCTTGACCTATAATAGCTAAGAGTTAATGGACAAGCTCAGTTCACGGAAACATGACCGTGAGAATGTTACAGTATATAAGAAATGAGTTTAAAATCATACCCGGCACTTCTCGATTTTAGTTGGTGGCAGAAATCGGGGAGAAGTGAAGATTGGCTTCAGAGGATCAAAGAAGTGAAAATTGGGAGGCTTCAAAAGTATGGAAAAAGATGACGGGTTATAAAAATTCATTTGGACCACCAAAAACTGCACTAGGAAAGATTTAAGAAAACTACCTGATCCGTTAGGGCCAAGTTGGCATCAAAGAAAGATTTTATAGTTCCAATATCCTCCCAGTATCCATTGAATAGATATGCCTGGTATGGAATCAACAAAGTTCCATCAGTAATTTCTGGAGTAAAATTTAACATTTCCTTTTTATGATGCAGATTCACATAGAAACACTCTCATTTAAAACCAGTAAATGGAATATGGTTTTAAGACGCAATCCATAAAAGGCAAGCTTCACAAGGCCAGAAAATGTATGAACTCTATTTTTGCAGTATTGAGATCTAGTTACAAGTTAAACTATGATCGTTTTTTATTCGAGGAAATTACCTGAACATTATACTCCTTTGTAGACATTGGAATAATTTCTGATCCAAAATCATTGGCTGTTGGATAATTCCACCTAAAGAAGCAATTATCATAGCAGAAAAAAGTAAGATTATTCCAAGTTACTCTTTACTGTTCATGTTTTTGCTTGTGGGGAAATGTGTTGAATTCGTGAAGCCCTACTCATGAATTATAAAAGTTTGACAAATTAGTTTATTCAACCCTGCATGAAAATCAATTATATGGGATAAACCATTTATTCTTCATATCTATGGTGTAAGGATAATTCCTTCCATCAAATAGCAGATTAACAAAACAATGGTCTCTCCCCACTACCATGACAAAAAGAGATTGCAAGCTCTGAAATGTTAGCACACTCACAAAGTAAAATACCGTTAGTTTTAAAATCATTAGCCTGATATGGCATTGAATTAGCACTGAAGTGTGGAATAAAATGATTGATCAAGATAAAGGAAGCACTGATTGGACTGGAGCTTAACAAAATCATTATTGTTTTGATCTGTCTGTGCTTTCAACAGTAATATGCTCACTTCACATGTTTCTTATAAATTAGTAATGGAAGATAGTGGCTATGGAACTCCCAAGAAAAGCACCATACATAGGCCCATAAAACAAGAAGTTTTCTTTACAAGTGATTGTCTCACAAAATTGTTCAGCTAAAAGTCAAATTGATCCAACGGTAAGAATAAGTGACTGGAATCAGAAGGTACGAACTAAAATGGATTCAAGCTCTGTCTCAGGTATAAAACTCAATTTTTGGTTTATAGTTAAGAGGTAAAACAGATGTTATCAATTGTTTCAAAATTTTATTCAAAGTAAGTTTGCCGATGTTTAGCTATGAAGAATATTGTACAGAGAAAGATGCCTTCCTTGCATGCTACTTTACCTGAGAAGTTTTAGCAGTACATCTGTCTTGAACATATATATACCCATCGATGCAATGTATGGAAATTTATTTGCTTCTTGAGCTGGTAATCCTAAAACAGTTGTATCCAATTTCTGAAACAACAGAAATTGTTAAGAAGACACTTGTTAGTTTCATACTACAGCAATTCTTATGATATAGTTCCATGCACTATCTCATGAGGCTAAAACAAATAAAGTAACACACCATAGATTTCAAATTTTCACCCTTAGGCTTCTCAAGAAATTGTCTTATCTGTCCTGTTTCATCAATCTTTACCAACCCAAAATCAGATGCTCGACTGCAGTAAGAAGAAATAAAACCATGATGATCGAAGTAAGAGAACACTAAACAAGTACTTTTAATTAAATTGTGTTTTCTTGGCGACATTACAGTCTGGAAGAAGGAAAGGGTTGTGAGAATCAGGAAAATCTATGATTAAAATTAGTAACCTGTCATTCACGGGAAGACAAGAGACACAAATGTCAGCACCCGATTCAATATGCTTCTGCAGACAGAGAGTATTATTTAACAAAAATCACTTGAGTCTAGAAAATGAGTGAAGTGTTAACCAGGTTTGAAGTGATGCTTAAACCTGCAAAAAGTCCATGTAATCCATTCGATAAAGATGATCACCAGATAATACCAGAATGTTCTCAATGTTTCTAAGCTTCGCATCCTGCAGAGATTACCACAAAATTGGCCACTTAAGATTGAAACATCAAGACCATATATTCATTTGGATGAATGAGTTAATGATTATTTATCCATGATCTAATACCATTAGCTTTCTATTCTAAATCTGCTAGGAATGACAGTTCGCAGAATCAAGATGCAGACATGATAGAGAATTTCATACCTCAAACAACCAAATAAATTGTCTTACAGCATCTGCTGTACCCTGAAACCACTTCTTACCAGATTCACCAGGTGTCTGGGTAGCTGCCAATACCTATCGTGGAAAATGAAGCATAATTAGAAGTGCAATTGCTCGGATGCTAAAAACTCATTCTAGTGAAGGTAAAAAGGGAAAAGACTATGCTGTTATCTGCACCAAGCACACAGTTGATCCTAGTATATAAAATAGCATCTTCAAAATAGAGTATAGCCTATCATATTAATTAAGAGATTCAACATACCTCAACAAATCCATCGCCAAAGTCTACACCGTTTCCCTGATTATATGTTCGAGCAATGTGGCGGTTAAGGGATTGAGAATTGAACTGGGTGAGGATGTAAATTTTGTTAATTCCACTGTTGATGCAATTACTCATTGGAACATCAATCAATCTGTAACATCCCCCAATTGGTACCTAAGTACCATACAAAGGAGACAAAATGTGATAAATTAGTAGGATTGAGAGTTGCAACATTATGAAAATAAAATGGGATACTCCTATTTCAGGAGTATTTCGAGTTACTTACAGCTGGTTTAGCCCTTCTTCGAGTAAGAGGAAAGAGTCTTGTTCCAGCTCCACCACCTAATATGATGGCAGCAACAGTCTTAGGGTCTGCTGCTTGTTTCTCAAACATTGATGTCTGAAAAGTCTACGTAGCAAATTCAAGTTGATCCAAATAACAGTTAGTTAACAACGGCAAATAAGGAAACTTAGCATGCTCATATAGACACAGCAACTGGATATCAAATAAAGGTAAAAATATATAAAAGTTACCATAAAGTCTTTAGTAAAATCGGCTAGAACTGCAGTAGTAGTTGAGTGCCGTCTACTAGTGTTCCATGTTTTCCTAGGGAAGTTGAATTTTGATAGCTGAACACCCGAAATTGAGGTATATGCATGTCCTCCATTGCCCGGTTTACGCCCAACAAATGGTGATGACAGAAATATGTCACGTGTAGACGATTTCATCTTGGATGATACTGGCATAAATCCATGCAGCTCTCCCACTACCATCTCTACACAAATTATATGTACTAAGAGCTAACTGAGATCTTCTCTGTTCTTGGACTGCACAAGTAAAAAGGAAGTCAAAGAAGAAAAGTTACTTCAAATCAGATAATCAATACGAACAAATTCCACAACTACACTTATTCCTGTTGGGATTTGGAAATCATAGGTTCTATAAAGCAAAAAACTGGACAGACTAATAGGCACCCACCACAATCTATTAATAACTGGCTCTCAACCAATGTAATGCACCTCGTTGTAAAAAACAAAGCAAGGATTAAAAGGAAAGGATTGCCTAAAGTACTTGCAAACACATATTTAAATAGAAAAGGGGAATAATTATGATGAATCAAGAAATGGGATTATACCTTTATTATATTTTTGGAATTAAATGAATAGCAGCAGTTTCTTGAGTTGCCTCAAAATGGAGCAAGGAATGGCGGTCCGATATCGTTAACAGTTGACAATCACTTTTTCGTCTACAGCTATTTATTATTTATTTTTTTAAGAAAAAGGGTTCTCTAGTCTAGATATCTTGAAACTAAGACCAAGTTTTCGAGATTCGCAGCCAGCTTAGAACTAAAGCCAGCCCCATGTGTTTCATTCACGTTTTAAGGAAAGGAAGAACATAGCAGGGAGAGCCGACTCCCTCTTCTTGGGGTTTTTGTTTCAAGACTGCTAGCATCTACATGTGCTCATGCAAATAATCGTACACGTTTTTTTATATTATTATCAATACAAAATAAATTCCATCAATCTAGAAGAAGAAACAATAATAAAATTGGAAGAATTACAGAGAGCAAATCACATGCGAATCCATCACCATTTCCCTTTTCTTTTCAACCTGCATATGGGTCACGATGAGTGGTGAAGTGAAGGAAACCCCATGAATGTTTCTGTGTGAGAGTAAGTTCCACTTCCACTTGAGAGTCTAAGAGGTTTGTTAGGTTTGAATAGTTCTTCTTATCACGGTTTTCATAACGATCCAGAATTCCCGCATTAAAATCCTGCGAACTTTTTCTTTGAATAAAAATATCTGGAGATTTTGGATAAATTGGGCAAATAGATTCAAAATTTTAAAAAAATTGATATATCAGCAAAAAATTTTGGTGAAATAATATATTTTAATTATATGGCATTTTAGAAACGCGACATGGTCATACTATATTATTTTTTACTTAACCGGTCAGCTAATTCGTAATGGTCATTGAAACTGATTGTTTGATTTCAAAAATAATAAAGAAAATCTCAAAATTATCAAACTCGGGAGTCTCAATGAAATTTTTGATATCTAAAGATCCAACGATCCGCGTAGCAATGCATTGGCTATTAAGGGAAAAAGGTTTCCGGAAACTCCTGTAAATATTTGAGTGCGATTCAACGATTAGATTAAAAGTTATGATTCTTTTGAGTTGTTATTCTAGTCTGACGCGATCAAACCTCCTTTTGAGTCTAAACTTATTCCACTAGTTTATAAATGCATATGTTATACCATCCACGTGATCTATTTAAGATAGATACTTATTTAGTTATGATAAACTCACACCTATCTGTTTAGAATTATCAATTACTATGTGAACAATAATTTTTTAAGATTTTAATTATAGTCTATTTTTTAGTTTAGAAGTTGAAAAAATATATATATTTTGACTTATAAAATATATTTGGAAGAAAAACTTCATAA
>Ga0325400_1006078_pt1 | contig 11454 bp, 6 predicted proteins | sample PopdelMetagenome_2_FD_205662 | JGI IMG/M metagenome (GOLD analysis project Ga0325400, IMG submission 205662) | Populus deltoides microbial communities from Bellville, Georgia, United States - Xylem-PdKOR-R1 | ecosystem: Host-associated > Plants > Phyllosphere > Stem > Wood/Secondary xylem...
ATAACCCTGGTCATTCAACCTAACCTATGACCTAAGACATGATGGGGGTCGACTCCCGGGCTGGGTTTTAAAACCATGATAAAAAATATAAGCATAAGATATGATATGAAAATTCAATGAAATTAAATAATAAGAGATGAAATTGCAAAAAAAAAAAAAAGCAATTAATCAAGAAGAGAACTCAAAATAAAAGGAATTGCAATCATAAGAACGAGGTTCAAATTCAATAAAAAATAGAATTAAAATCAAATGATTAGGGGTTAAATCAAAAAGTAAAATCCAATAAAAAAAAGATTAAAAGCAAAATAAATAAGAATCAAAAGAATGAGGATCAAATTTGGTAAAAAAAACATAAAAAATCAAATGTTAATGGATGAAATTGAAAAATCATAAATCACATTCGATACAATTAAACGATTGAGGACCACTTTGTAATTTTTCAAGGCCAACACACATTTTGAGGTGAAGGAGAGAGAAAAAGATGGGGGAGGAGAAATATTATTGTTAGAGCTCCTCTGTGTCATGGAGGCCAACACGCGCTGGCCCACCGTGTAAAGGGTGGCGTGATGTTTTGGATTCCACCGTGAAAGGCTACCAACAGTCATTAGGAGGCGCCGTACGCGCCGTCCAAAAGGTGTAGAGTGTTTTCCACTTGATAGCGCGTGCTCTACATACACCAACCATTTTTTTATTATAAAAAGACTAGAACACCCTTGACCCCACTGAATAATTTCAAGAAAACCGAGGTTAAAAAACCTAATTAGGCAAAAAAACATTGATCCTAAGGGTTATATGTTATTTACATTGTACAAAAAATATGAAAAATCTAAAAACACCCTCAGAAATTAGCTGTGTTTTTCTTTTTAAAGGTATGGGAGTAATTACATTGTGTTCTGGAGCTTGTTCTCACATCCTTTTTTCAGGCTGAATTGTTGCTTACGTTTGAACAAAAGTCACAGGTTGATTGGACGGGTCATCACCAAAGATAGTTTTTAGCGTTTGCTTGAGCAAGCTAGCGATGCAGACCATGTTAATCTTCAGGAAGTCCAGTTCCTCTTGGAAGCGGGCATCACAATGAATATGTTCTTCATCTTTCATTTTTCTTTGTCGAAGTTAGGTATTGTAAACTCTGTGAATTTGAGCTTTTTTTAGGACCTATATTTCAACTTGTATATACACTCATGACATTTAAGACCCCAAAGCATTAATGCTTATAGATGCAAGTGTATGTACATGTACATTGAATAAGGATTAGCATGTTCAAAGAACTAATCCATAACTTTTTGTTGAATACGAGCGAAAATTTATAGTTTGATGAATCTGAAAAGATCTTTTCAAAGTCTTCATCTTGGTTAAATCTCATACACATTGGAGATTACAAAACAAAAAGGTGGGTCTCAGCCCTTTCCATTCAAAAAAGATAAAAGGGTTTTTATGTGCGATAATTTACTGGCCTTAGTCTTTGGACAATTCCCCCCAACTAGTTACAACATCTCATATTCTTGCTCGTATTAAAAATATTATGGTTTTAGCTCAACAAATCTTACGAAGTTCAAGATTATTGATCAGGTCTGCCTTGATGCAAAATGAATTATTATAGAGTCCATATCCTAAGGGTAGGTTCTAAGCCACTATACAAAGGGTAAGCTCATTACCTAGTCTCAAAGGGTTTATGATCTATCTAGTGACCACTTTTCATGAAGACAATATAGAAGTTTATAACAAATGGTCGGGGAATAGTATGACCGTCATTACAAAGTAAACACTCAACTCATAATAAGATGTTTTACGAATTTGAACCCCGACTGAAAGTCGTGAGGGAGACCGCTACTCCCTGTCTAACCCAGAATTATGTTTATTCTCAAAATTAAAATGCATAAAGGCATTAATCCATACTTGATGTACTTGTGCATGAGTAGTATGTAAAAAAAAAATTACAAGCTAAAATTAAATGATAGAGACCAATAAAAATAACAAAAGCAAACAATCAAATAAAAAAAGCTCAGTCCAACCAGACAAGTCCTCAGTGGAGTCTTCATCCTGTCGTGACATGCATGACATCGAATGACAGAGTTGTCTCCTAGATTAAAGGGTGTTTGGGTTTAATCATAAAGTTATGATTTGAGAGAGTTGTCACCTAGTATCATGGTCACTAAGAAACCTTTGGTCTGCAAGAGCCTGGGTAAGGGGACTAGTTATGTAAGGAAAAGACGCATCACCCCCAATGCACCCTACCTAAAGTAAGATGCATTATTGATTGATTGTTATTCTAAGTCATGTTTCAATCTGTTGGTATTGTCTAAAGTTCAAGGCGTATCTCCATTCGTGAGGAAGTCTTCACCTTATCGGGTTAAATCTTAATCATATTGAGGCCCTAATTTTAGCCTCACACTTATTTCCTAGATACAGCTAATTTCTAATGTTTATTGCTATTAATTCATTTAATTTAATACTATAAGTATACATTATGTTGTAAAATTCATACCCTGAATATAAATTAAACAAATTAATTTTTGTGGTATTTTTAAGATTTTAGCCAAATTTTAATGGATAATTATAAACTGATTATGATATGTATTTTGTATTTTTAAAACATAATAAAAATACATTTTTGTTTTTTTAGAAAATATGCATGAAAAACTTTTAAAATTTAGCCGTATGCAATTAAAACATTTGGTTAATTAATTTTTTTTATCTTTTTTTTCTTTTTTTACATATATTGAACATAAGATAAAAAAGTGATGAAGAGAAAATGCAACATGCTCAGACATTCTCTGATTTACTATATTTTTTACTCACACACCCTACAATTACGTGTTTACAAACCATCAAAATTCAAAATTTAACAATAATTTAAACACACACAATAAACATTTAAGATTTCAAAAATTGATCATCTAAAGGTTGAAATAATTTGGAGAAGTTGTTGGAAATTCATAAACCAAGCTGAAAAGCTTTCGAAAGTGGTTAAACAGCCATGACGTGTTTACCCACGTGCCATTACCACTGGCAGCATATAGCCCATGTGCTGTCATCGGTGAGGCAAATAAAAAAATGGATCTAGAGCATCTTCTTCTTCTTTTTCTTCCTATACTGGTGATGAGAGTCATTTATCACTTGTAAAAACATTAAACCACACAACAAAGCTTTGGTTTCATTTCCTCCTCTCTCTCTCTCTCTATAAATCTATTTCTCTTTCCTGTTACTAGTCATTGATATTGTTATTGATGATTGGATCATTATGGTTTTCATAACAAAACTCAACATTAGTGGTGGACAAACAAAGAAGAAAAGTCTATGTTTATGGGTTGCTATCATCAGTAGATGAGTTGGGGTACGTTGTAGTGGATGTCAATGATATGGGTTGTCGATTTTAGGTGAAATGGAGGAGAGGAGGATGATGATATTGGAGGTAGAAAGTTGGTTTAGTTGCAACCGGGTTAATGAGTTTCCTTCATAGTGGTGGTGGAGGTTGCGTTGCTATTGTGGTGGCTGAGAAGGTCACAATGTTGTGAAGAAAGGTAATAGACGCAGGGCTAAGATGGGGGAACAATCAAGTTCTTCAATGAGAAAAGAAGAACCAGGTTGGCTAGTGGTGGTTCTGTTGTCAACGTGGTGGGTGGTGAAAAGACATTTAAAAAGGTCAGGAAAAGTGGTATTAAGGTTGGACTAGGGCTGGTTTTGATTAGTGTCTTTTACAGTGAAGATGGAGGCAAGAAAATGCCAACTTGTGGTGGTGAGGATGGGTGGTAAATTGTCACTAAGGGGTTGGTTGTCTTGGTTAGAAAGGAAAGGTATGGTTTTATAGAAGAGAATTTGGGGGTTATTCATGGTTGAGAAGAAGACTAGAAAAATCTTAGACAATGAAGTCTTTGGGTGGTTAGAGTAGAGAAGATGAAGGGACATGAGAGAAAGAAGGTTCTTTTTTATATGGTAGTGATGATTAGTGTTGTGATTTGTGTGGGAGAGAATGTCTCTCTTTTTTTCTAGTTTTTTTCAGTGGTTTCCCTAGGTTAAGTTTTTTTTTCCCCTCTTCTGTGTGAGATTCACCATTTTATAGATAATTTTTTTTTGTCTCTTTTCTCTAAATTGCTTGGTGACTTAGCAAATCAAATTCAATTTAGTCCGTCATTTTTTTCTTTGCACTTTTGGTCCCCTTGTCCATATATTTTTTATGTTTTCTTATTTTTTATATTTTGATTTTTTTTAAAAGACAACATCAACATTGACTAATGAGAATAATTAATCAATGATTTTGAAATGTACGCTTTAATAGTTGAACGCGTTGAAAACAAAATTTTGAATTCTTTTGAAAAAACGTTGAAAATGACGCAAATACATCGTAAACATATTTTTCTAATTTCTTTATATCTTGAAAATATTTAGAAAAATATATGGTCAAAAATTGGGTTATGATAGTTGGTGTGAAATCATTCCTTCTAGAAATGATATTGAAATTATTAGTCCAATAAGCATTTTCCATTAAGGTAGAAAAAGTGGTCAGACCCAAATTCTCTAGATATATCATGTATTCCACATATATGCCTTGAATACATAACTTGAAATCTTCTTTCTTATAAAAACCCTCCAACATGTCTAGGATATGATCTTGAAATTGTTCAATTTACTACAACAAAATCTCTTTAGAGCTTTCTTATCCTAGTTCAAACATTATCACTCTTTCATGGCGAAGAAAAACATTTTAGTAAATAATTTGCATGTACTTGCCCATGTCTATACAAAATAATGAGCTATATTCGCATACTAGGTGTATGTTTTCTCAATCAAAGACTTGGAAAATTCCTTTAACTTGAAATCATCATCTAGGCTATAAACACCAAGTTCTTCATAAACTTTATAATATGCTTACCAATGTTCCTTTACTTGCCATTGAAAACCTTAAAATTAGGATTGACATAGTCTTTTAGTTAAGGTCCCATGAAAATAAAGGTTGGATAAGGAAGTTTACGATCAAACTTGCTTATAGATTTTGCTATTTTTTACTCAAATTTTTCTTTTAAATCCTCTTTTGTAAGATAGCATTGTTGATCATTAAAAACCAATATTGTGGGTTGTTTAATGGTTATGAATGGATGCACAATGAATTTTTAGTAAGGGGATGTCCTCCCTATCATTCAACTGATCATGTAGGGTAGGGTAGTCACAGGAATCAACTAGATGATGTTATTGAATTCTTGTTTAAATGTCATGTTTTTATCTTGAGACACCTTAAAGACTTGTTGTTGTTCACCTTGTAGCTTTGCCTAGGTGTTTTAAAAAATCTTTAGGTTGTCAACCATGGCTTTGAGACCTAGTTAAAAGGCAAACACAATAAGGACCTCAGTAGTGGATCGAGGTAGGCCACCTTTTGAAAGTGTTGGAAGTTTGCTATACCAATTTAAAAAGTTTAAGGGTTATCACTATATTTAACATTAAGAAAGTTGGTGTTATCACCATTGCTGTTAGAGCTAAGTAGTTTCTGTTGTCATTATGCACAAATATGTTGCTTATAGGTTTAATAGTCTTCTTTATCATCTTGGAAGGGGCTATTATTATTTTATAATCATTAATTCTCTAGTTGAATCACCAAAATATATATAAGGATTATTGAGTGCAAATCAAACAATTCATTAACTAGGCAATCTAAATACCGATAACTAATGTTGTTTGTTGTAAAAGCATTAGTCCGTTAATAAAAAAAAAAAAAGAACAGATACAAGAAGAAAGAAATGTGAGAGGAAGAGTATGAAATACTAGCATGGCATAAGTTTGAGTGGCAAACATATAAGTGACAAGTAGTTTGGGTGGAAGACAATTGAGTAGTTAGTAGTTTGAGTGGCTTGCAATTGAATGGCAAGTTTATGTTTATCTTTTATTAATGGTGTGGGATTCATACATATAGTGAGAAAAAAAAAGATCTTTTAATCCTAGTATTGCACCATGTCACCCATGATTAGATGGTTATATTTAAGTTAGAAGGAAAATATACATTTTTTTTAGCTAAATTCCTTCAACTTACTAGCAAAAGCTAAAAAAATTAATAATTAGGTCTTCCTTTAACAACCATCTCAGCTTCCGCTAAAACAATATCCCCAATATATCTCAAAGACAAGGTATGAATGCTAGCCTTTCCATGATATCCAATCCATCATTGTATGCCCTAAGTCCGATGATAAACGAATCTTGTTGACCCATTTATTATATAGATTTGGATCATGTCAAATGAAAACGAACTTTGATTAGTACATAATAAATTAAAATACTTAAATTAATTTTAAGGATAAATCAGTAGTGGAATTATGTAGATGGTTTTTTAGAAGAAACCAAATTTTATGAAGATAGGTTTAATGAAATAATGAAAGCCATGATCTTTTTTAATAAGATTGTTGAGGTCTTTCTTTTGATCAAGGATTGTACATTCTTACAAAGAGAGAGAAAATTAATTTAGATGAAGAAGAGATGGCAAATAGTGACCATAAAGTACAAACTAAAAGGGGCGAGGGATGAGGAAACGAGTCTTAGTAAGTAAAGCTAAAACTAAGTGGTTTTAGTTTAGACAATTTTTTTAAAAAGCTATTTTGCATGTAAAACCTAGTTGGTTAGTTCAAATGGGTTTTATGGATTTAAAAAAAAAAAACTTTGCTAATTCATCTAGATCACACCAAGTTATATTCTTAATTGATTTTTTTAAAAAAAATTGATTGAATAAATATCCAATATATCTATTCTCTTATCAGATTAACTTATCTGATCTGATGTTAATAACATAGCTAGAAATAATAATAAGTTACTAATAAAAGGATTAAATCCCTTGTTTGGTTACCCCCACACACTAATTTTCTAAACTATGCTACATTACGGGTTGGACCATAAATCTCTTGAATGTAAAATATATTCAGGTTGAAAGGAAATCTTTGACATTGTTATTAAATTCAGCCTGACAAGTCAACTTTGAAATCTCCCAACTCGATTTCTTTTCTAGATCAGGTTTTAAATTAAAACGTTTAGGGATTACCCTGACATGAGCCAATCAAATTGGTGGGTCCCAATGCAACCTGAATGACTCGTAAAGACATGGTATGATTTAAAAAAAATATTCAAGAAGATATTTTTTAAAATATTAAGATGACGATATATTGGATCAACCTAGGCTTCGTTGCTTAACCTACCAAACCCGTGACCCTGATCATGAACTCCAATAAGCTTAATAATTTTGTTTCGATTTGCTTTCTATGAAGTTATCACAGTCTTAAAAAAATTCCTATTATTTGGCTAGTACTCAATTTTGTGAGAATCTATTTTAAAATCAACCAAATATTAAATAATAAAATTGAAAAAAGACACTTACAAAAAAATAAAAGAAGAAAAAACAAGAACCTGTTTGCACTCTTAATTTTAATAGCATTGTAACGTCCTAAACTTTTAGTACTACTTTCATCTTTATGATTGTCATATATGTGAAAAATTAGGGACACACACACACACACACACATAGAGGACATCATCAAGTGCACCTTCCAATAATTTTATCCATAAGTATATTGATATACAATTTATACTCGCACATTAGTGCGGTTACAATACCTTATAAATTACATGTATAAATTTGTTTGCAATACAATTGTTAGATAATACGAAGACTTATCCAATATAAAGGGTCAGGCAGCTAGATAACCCTTTCTATGATAACTAAGAAACACACAAGATCACACAAATTACCATAAGGGTAATAGCTCGCAATTCTAAAAGCGTTCGAGCCTTGAAATTATTTGAAAAACAAAGTAATTTTTTTTCATCTAGATTTATTCAATAATCCTTAAATTTCTTTTTAATATCATGTTTAGGATCAATTTAGGCCATCATTAATTCTACCAAAATCTTAGCAGAGTTTCCCCTTAAAAGTAACATTTCCAAAAATTCAACCCGCAGAAGAACTCATCTCATTTTAATATATATGATTTAGTTCAACCATCTTGGACCATCAACCCACACAATATAAGGATAGCTTCAAGGCTACTCCCATCACATAAATTATCATCTTTCCATCAATAAATCATATCATTTTCAAACATTATATTTAACTCATACCTATATGGATACAATATTTAAACATAAAATTCTCATAATGCAATTAAAAATTATTGATTAAGTATATTGTACTAGATTTAATTACTTAAAAAAATACTACCAATTTGATTACATGACATAATAGGTAATTTCAATTTACACTTACATATTCATTACCTACAGTTAAAGACTAAAATAATCAAGCAGAACTACTAGTCTCGTTGAGTTTGTGAAGATCCTGAAATGAACATCCATCATCATAAATACACATCATAATTACAAATATTAAAGATTAAATAATACTTTCAAAATTCTATCCTTAAACTTCATTCTAAATAGAATATTGACACGATCAAAAGATTGATATCTTATCCCACGTGTAGGAGTGTCGAATAATAAATAACCCGGCAAGACCGAGGTCGAACCACAGGGAGGTTAACTGTATAAACTACAAATAAAGAAATAGATAATAACAGAAAAATAGTTGAAAAGAGCTTTGAGATGTGATATTGATGTAAGGATTTAAACAAATATAAAACAAATGTCAAGGTTAAAGAATCCACTAATGGTATTTCAAATAAGTATAGTATAAACTCTTTTTATTACTCAACTGAAAACCACACACAAAGGAGGTTCCAAACTAATTATAAATTGTTAACATAATTACATTAGTTATCTTATTCGAATAATGTTAATACTTGTAAATGTTGTCAGGTATTCATGATGTTAATTTATGTTAACAACAAATTAAGTTCGTTTCATAGCACAAGTGTCAGTTATACCATACAATTGGGCTACAAAAGTGTCAAGTATTTGTTGTACTAAGGGTTATACAATATAAATCTAGATTAACCATTTAACAAGCAAAGTATTAAGATTGAATAAGATAACAAATACAAAACATGTTAGCATCAAACATTAAAGTCCATGTTGAGTTTATTCTATACTTATTCTTACACCATTAGTGTAACCTTTTCACCTTGACATAATAAACTTAGCTGAACATTATGAATAAGAGAAACATAAATAAATAAGATGAGAACATAATTATACAAGTATAGTAAAGGAAATGAAAGGCATAAACAAGATACTAATGAAACTATAACATGAAATAAAACTAGAACATTAAAACATAAAGAAAGAAAGTAAGTAAGGAAATGATTTTGATCTGAAAACCAAGATGCCTAAATGCATGGCAACTGCCTCCTTTTATAGGCCAAAATTCAGAACTATTGATTTAATGACTAATTGTTGAGTGAATGGCCACCTCTTGACTTGGTAACAATCCTTATCTTCTTGTCTGCAAAACATGTCATTAATAACATCAGCATTTAAACAGATAGTCTTCATGAAAGTTCTGGGAAATTGTCTCAACTTTCCAACAAAAGAAAAATCAGCGCATTTGGACTTCTAGAACTCGAGTTATGGGTTGAACACTAAATAGTGTATGGGTTGCAGGATAGATTCCGACTTCTCCGTTGTTGCTACCATTTGAACTCGAAAATGACACTTTTAAATCTTAGACTCTCATGAAAGGTTCAGGCCTATGTCTTAGCTTTTCATACATATAAACCAGACCTAAATCAAAATTCTACAACTCTAGTTATGATCCAATAACCGAATGGTGTTTCAGTTTGGACTGAACCAGCATCTCTTTTCTAAGCTTAGCCCTCTCTTTGTCTTCTCAATCTCAGTAGTTAAACTCATCAATCAATCCTTTGATTTATATGATAGGCCTGCATTTAAGATGAACATTTACCATAAATTAACAATATCTTATATTATTAGACATGTTATTATAAAACATGTTCTAGTTAAGGAGTTATTGATACTTCAAGTGAAAAATAATGATATAAAATCTTGATAAAAATGCACTTTTAAGTACTAATCAAATACAATCTTCCTTATAACAATCATAATTACAAATATTAAAGATTAAATAATACTTGCAAAATTCTATCCTTAAACTTCATTATAAATAGAATACAATCTTCCTTATAATAATTAATTTATTCATGCCCTGACATTTATAAGAATGACATGCAAACTTGGTTAACTACAAGTTATTAATGTTCTCCGCCATCTATACAAAGATGTTAATATAATCTTCATAACACTTTTACTTGTATTTTCATATCTTTTTATTTCAATAAACACACACATTTAAAGAATTTTTAGTTACATAATTTTATAACATTCTAAAAGTGGCATAAGGTGTCAGGCTCTTTTTTTTTACCTGTAGATACTTAGCCACTCCTATTGCCTCCCCTGCATTAGCAAGGTCAAAGTTATCAAAACTAATGAGTTCATCATAAGAATCCTATTTGAATTCATATATTCAGCTTAATTAAAGGAAATTCACATTGTTATGCACATTATGAGAAGTTCAAATCTTGTACCTATTCAAAACATGTTCATCCATTCATATGAAATATATAACCCTAAGTTAAACACATAAACTAACAAACAACCCTTAACCTTTTCGCATCTAGAACCTCTTTACATTGTATTATCTTTCACTTTTAGCCATCACCGCCTAGTTTTCCTTCTCGTGTAAGACTATCAAAATGCACATTCTGACTTTTAGTTATTTTCTTCTCTTTAACACTTTCTCTCAAAGAACATGTAGAGAGAAACATATGCAAACCAATCCTTGAGAGTGTTAAAGGGGTTTGAATGAAGATTTAACACAAAAAACAAAACAAATTAAAGGGATAATAGAAGAGGAAGCTTGCGGCAGCAGAAGGAAGATGTTGCGATGTCGCGGTCACATAAATTAATTACCTTAGCTTAAAACACAACACACAAGATAGTATAAAGCAAGTAAGGGGTCGATCCCACAAGGAAGATTTAGTTCAGATTTTTATGTTATACATTATGCAATTTGGAGGGGTTTGATTTATGATGATCTAAACTATGGAAGAAATTAAACTAGCAAACAAAATCAATTGAAACCGAAATTTATCAAGAAAACAAACTTTGGTCGCAAGCACACATCCACCAACGGAAATTAGAACTGATCCTTGAAACAAAACTTCAATTTATATTCTGATTTTTTATCTTTTCGTAACGTTGGTTAATTAACAAATCCGCCGTATAACTAACCCTAACCAATAAACAATCACAATGTCCGCATTAATGATTTAGTTCAATGGCAACCCTAAGAATTAGATAAATTGATTGATCTCTTGACAACCAAGCTGTCTGCAGCTTGTGTTTCTTTGTTTGAGTGTTCTCTCTAAGTTTAATAGCGTAGTTCCGCCACAATTATCAAGCTTAGTTGCTTCACAAGTTCATATATCACAACTCCGGTTTTGATATCAAATTTAGCAATAGATTGTTCACAATAATAACTTAGAATCCGGTCTAGCAATTATCAACAACAAT
>Ga0325400_1006079_pt1 | contig 11453 bp, 4 predicted proteins | sample PopdelMetagenome_2_FD_205662 | JGI IMG/M metagenome (GOLD analysis project Ga0325400, IMG submission 205662) | Populus deltoides microbial communities from Bellville, Georgia, United States - Xylem-PdKOR-R1 | ecosystem: Host-associated > Plants > Phyllosphere > Stem > Wood/Secondary xylem...
TAATCTTCCATCTCAAAGTTCTCATTAATTTCTTCCTCTTCTTCTTTATTATTGTTAGTACTACTACTACTACTAATATTATTATTATTATTATTATTATTATTATTATTATTATTATTATTATTATGTACTTTAAGTATGCTCTGTGTTTGATCAAGGATCCTGACATTGTTGGTCTTGCCTTGTTCATTCGCATCAGAAATCTGTTTATATTATATAATATATCTCTTTGATCTTTTCATAAACTCAGTATATAGGCTGGAAACCTGTGACCCGATCTTTGAGATCATTCTCAGGTATAACAACGCCACGTACTGAGTATTATTATTATTACTATTACTATTATTGTTACTATTGTTGTTGTTGTTGTTGTTGTTTTATTAATTATAATTTATACAATTAACCTCTCTGTGGTTCAACCCCGGTCTTGCCGGGTTATTTATTACTGTGACACTCCTGCACTTGGGATAAGACATCAACTCTTTGATCGTGTCAGATACAATATCAAAATTGTCATCTCTCATATTTGTATTATCATCAACAAACTCATCAAAAGTTGCATTCGCATGCCTTTGGCCTCCTAGTATTGGAACCCTCTAAACAATCTTGTCTTTTAATCAACCAATTGTGTTATCATGCCATCCATACGATCTTTTACTCCCCAACAACCAAAGTGAGCCTTTCTAAACATTGAATATTGACTTGATCCCTAAAAGCCTAATTGTCCCCTTTCATTGGTGGTGATGTATGACTTTTTTGTAGACATTGTTGGATCTATAAAATACATAAATGGCAAGAAAAAATATATCCTCACACCACTCATGTTTCATACAATTATGATTTTTCACTCTAATATGCTTCTCTTTGTCTTTTTCCACTCATCTTATTTTTTTCAGTTCTTTTGGAACTAAAATTCAATAAAATCAAAAGGAGAAAAACTTAATAGCGTGCGCGCACACACATGTGTGTGTGTTGACTCAATGAATAAGAAATATATAAAAACAAGCAAATTCAAAAGTATAATTACACGAGTAGCAAATGAATTCGTACAAAATATGGACGATTTTGAAGACATAAATTAAATCAATTTTGAATTTAATGATAGTAAACACCCAATAAAAAAAGTAAAACTAAAAACGACCGTCACTATCGATTTTTGCATCGACAGCGACACAATTTTCGCTGCTGGTTTCTGGATCTGTAACGACATGATTTTCGCTGCAGATTTCAGGATTAGCAGCTACACAATTTTTTTGTTGCTGATTTCTGAGTCGGCAGCGACATAGTTTTTGTTGCCAATTTCTGAGTCAATGGTGGCTAGGTGCACTGACGAATCCATGCGTTTTGTAAAACTCAATAGATTTTATCTTTGGCCAAACCATACTAGAAAGAATTAAAGGGTGAAAAATCAGCCAACTTTGGAGAAAAAAATGTAAATCCCAACAGAAACTTGAACAAAAGGCCAACCAACACTAAACAAAAATTAAGGGGACCAAACCAGTTTACTCTTGAAAGGCCTTGGAAAGAGGGAAAAAATGATTATGAGATAACTTAATAATGGATAAGGATAAGGTAGAAAAACCCCCCAAACACCCCAACACACTTATAGGGGCTATAAATACAAGGAGAGAGAAAAGGTGACCCTTTCTCTTCCCAAAGACCAGCTACAACAGCTGCATATATCTAGCTGCATGCTCTTGCTCCTCTACCTCTTCTCCACAGAAAATTAGACCCAATCCAGCTGCATACCCCCTTCATTAAATATATGAGATAAAGGAGACCTAGAGAGTGAGGTTAGTGACTGAAATCATGGAAGAAGGAAGGGTGTAGCAGATCGGCTAAGCTGTAGAAGAAAAGAAGAAGAGAAAATTGAACAGAAAAGAAAAAGATACCTCTGAAAATACAATTGGAACTTGTAAAAAAAAACATGAGGTAAGACCCATTTCATCTCTTGACTGAAGGATACCTCATGGTTTGGACAAGGAGAAAATGAGAGAAAGAATAACCTAAGGCTGGATAACAGGTGAGAGAAGGAAGAAGCTGGATAGAAGGAGATGAACAGACCATCAAATCCCTTCCTAAAACTGTTGAAAACTGTGAGGTATGAACCATAACCCTTCTCCACTATTCTTGTGACTTTAGGACTAAAAAGGAAGAAGAAAACCCTAAGCAAATGGCCTAGGATTCTTACACCAGCTGTTGAGGAAATCTAGAGTAGAAAGAGGGACAAAAACGGGGTTGAATAATGAGACCTAATTCCAGAACACTTAACAAAGGAAAGGAACAATTTTGAATGCATAAACTTGGAGAGATGGCTGGCCATAGTGAGGGTTGAACAGAACATGGATTAAAGGGATAAAATGCAAAGATGATGACTTTGTTAGAGTTGCTGAATTATGTGAAACCAAAACAGAACCTATGCTTGTGTTTATGACAGAATTTCTGCATATATGAATGATGAAATTATGTGAAAATGTGTTAGAAAGTGTTGTGAACAGATCATACTATCATTTGAACCTTAGAAGTATATGGAAACTAGAATTTAACTCACTTCATGTTGATGCCTTGAGTTTGTGTGTGTAATGGATGAACTTGTTTAATTAGGAAGCAAATGGTTATACGTATGAGTATGATATATTGTTGGCTATACTATTGTGTTAAACTTGATGAAATGCATGCGAAAGATTGGATGAAAGAGGCATATATGCTTTGACTAAGAATAGGAACATTGACGAAATCTCACATGATGAGCCTTCATAAGTTGGTGTGAAATAACATGAATATGGGACTTGTTTATGTGTCATTAAATTGCTACAAATTGTATTGATGAATTTTGGATAATACCATTGAGGACTTAAAGTGATGTTGGAAGGGATGAATTGGGGAAAACCTTGCTAAATGAACATGTGTTGTTTGGTGATGAGTGATTAATGGAGTGTGATTCGATGAGGTTTTATGCCCACCTGGGGTGAGAAACATTAGAAGAGGGAAGCCTAGAGTAAGCCTTATGTTTGGTCGAAGGGAATAAGTGAAACCAGAAACAACTTCATCATCACGATTTTTGAATCGGCAGCGATAAAAGTTGCGTTGATGATTTTTGAGTCGGTAATGACTCAATTTGATCAACAATTTATGTGTCGGCTGTAAACCAAATACGCTGAAGATTTCAACGTTAGCTGGGAAACTGTGTTGCGTTAAGGATTTTTGAGTCAGTAGCGACTCGATTTTCATCAACAATTTCTGAGTCAGCAGTAGCCCATGTGGGCCGGTGATTTTCGCCCCGTATGTTTTTCCCAGTGAATAAGTTTCCCTACTGAATTGTGGTGTCAACAGCGAATCAATTTTCACTGCCGAATTGTGGAGTCAACAGCGAATCAATTCTAGCTGTTGTATTATGGTGTCAGCAACGAATCAGTTCTCGCTGCCGAATTGTGGTGTTAGCAACGAATCAATTTTCATTGCTGAATTTGTGGAGTCAGCAACGAATCAGTTTTTGCTGCTGAACTATGGTGTCAGCAGCGAACCAATTTTCGCTACAGAATTATGTGTCAGCAACGAACCAGTTTTTGTTATCGAATTTGGTGTTACCGGCGAACCAGTTTCGCCGACGATTCTATATTCCAGCAAATCAGTTCGCTAACAAATCTGCGTCACTAGTGAACCAGTTTTGCTGACGAAGTTCTACAACATATTACATATCAGAACTGGTTCAATGATTAAAATGATTGTATTGTATGATTGTAATATATAAACGCTAGAATCTAAACACGTGTGTTCATGAAATTTGTATGGTGATGAGTTGTTTGATTACCAAAATGCAAATGAACTAATTTGTAACCATTGATGTGTTAGGTGGTGCGACCGGGACCCGACCCGTGATCGGACAAGGACATCCCATGAAAGGAGCAAGTAGGTGATTTCCACCCCCCTTCTAGCGTAACGTTAGCTTCTGAAGTGAATTTATTACAAATGATCTGTTGTTGTGCTTCATGGAATGCTAAACTATCATAAATGGTTGTATGAGTATTATGAAAGATTTACCGTTGTATTATGCTGAATGTAAATTGTCACGAATGATTGTATGAGTATTATGAAGGATCTACTATTGCATTATATTGAATGTTAATTGTTACGAATGGTTGTATGAGTATTACGAAGGATCTATCATTGTATTATATTGAAGGTTATTTGTCAAGAATGTTTATATGAGTATTGCGAAGGATCTATTATTGTGCATATATAGTGCTAAATTGTTACAAAATTTTATATGAGTATTATAAGGGATCTATTATTGAATTATATTGAGCATTAATTGTGGTTGGATGAGTAATACAAAGGGTTTACTGTTGTGTTATACCGAATGCTAAACTATAACGGAATGTTTTTTCGAGTATTACAAAGGATCTATTATTATATACACTGAACGTTAAACTATTACGGAATATCTGTACAAGTTTTACAAAGTGTCTACTATTATGTTATAGTGAATGTCAAATTGTTATGAATCATTTAAATGAGTATTACAAAGGATATATTATCATGTTATAGTGATTTCATAAACCGCTTATGGAACGTTTGATTGGTTAATGATTAGCTTTGGTTAATGGCATCCTAGAAAGATGACCGAGTTGTGTTTTATGATTAGCTACGACTAATGGCATCCGAGACCGATGACCGGGTTGTGATTGATGATTAGCTTCGGCTAATAGCATCCTAAGTGGATGACCGGGGTGAACATATGATAAGCTTCGGCAATGGCATCCTAAAAGGATGACTGAGATGAAGAAATGATAAGTTTTGGCTAATGGCATCCTAAGAGGATGACCGGGATGAAGAAATGAGCATCCTAAGAGGATGACCGGGATCAATTGATAATTAGCTCCGTCTAATGGCATCCTAAGTGGATGACCGAGATGAAGAAATGATTAGCTCCGGCTAATGGCATCCCAAGGGAATGATCGGGATGAATTATTAGCTTTGGCTAATGACATTCTAAGTGGATGACCGAGATGAATAAATGATTAGCTCTATCTAATGGATGACCGGGTTGAATAAATAATTAGCTTCGGCTAATGGCATTCTAAGTGGATGACCGAGATGAATAAATGATTGATTTCGACTAATGGCATCGTAAGAGGATTATTGGATTTGGGAGTTGTGAGTTAGTTTTAAGAATTGATGCATTCATGTGTACTATGTTTTGTATATACCAAGTATAAGAAAGAACTACGATTCTTATGCTTTAAACAGAGAATAATGTTAGTTCGATTAACGATATTCGAGACGGATGATCGGGTTTGAGTATTGTAATTAGCCTCGATAATTGACGAATTATTAAGGGTGGTATTTATATAAGTAAGGAGAAATGAAAGAATTATACTCTTTTGGTCCATGAATGAAATGTATCGTTAATATTGCTTTATTATATTTTTAAATTGCTTATAATGCTTAAAATTATCTTGTGTTGTAATAGCGACATCATACCAACATGATGCGTAAGGAAATCCATTTTGCGGCTCACACATTTTGAAAAGAACTATATATTCACATGTTATGGGTGATATGAGTTCTGTATGAACAAATGTATTAATCGTTCAATTAGTCGTTCGACCCCTTTTATAAAGACTTATAATGAAAAATTAAAATGGAACACGGATGTATATGTGATAACATGTATATATGATGCGTATGAATATACATATGTGGTATTCTTCTTATGAAGATGTTATGTTGTGAAATTACATGCGGTCGGGATAACGAAAGTACTAATTATGTAACTTGTTGTTCGGCCATCTTGTATGCACTCGTGATGATAACGAGACTAGAACAAGAATGTGAATTTATGAGTATGTCAATATGATGTAATGTAAACCTATGAGTATGAAAATCTAATATTATGGGCATGTGTATTGAGAATCTATTTTATGGAAATATTGATTTATGTTAACCTACATGGATTGTGCCATGTTAATGAATGGAATGCAATTATAAATCTGCAGAATGATATGGTGAAAAACATCCAGAACCTAACGACTTATATATATATAAAATTTCCATCGATTTTGGCTTTGAAAAAACCGGGTCGTTACAATGATAATGAGTTATTATAACACAAATACCCCAAATATAAGATTATTATACTGATTGGGTCAAGTTCAATAGTAGCAAACATGAAATTATATATTGACGTAAAACTTACTTATTATATAATTACGCAATCAAAATTGAAACCAAAACAAAAGGATGTCCAAATAACCTCAAACTTAATATATGATGTTATGGTACCCAAAACCCTGGGATTATTAGTTAATAGGTGTTTTCAATGAGTTTTGATTCGTTCCCCTTTGTAATTGTTATTCGCAACTATAATGGAAATGTATACCTTTCAACGTCTTTCTTCTTTTTTGTATTATATCAATGTCGTAACAAAAAAAATAAGTAGGAGATTGGGAAAACACAAAAAAAAAATTACATATAGAATTTGAAAAGAAGAATTTTAGAATGATTTAACTTGATTTTTAAAGCCAAGCTTTGACACCAACTAATGTGAACCTCGTGGATATAAAGATCTAGAAACCAAGCAAGATTAACACAATTCTAGCAAGCCAAAAATTAGATTTGATAAAAGAGTATGACACAACAATTGCCTTGAATTGAGGCACTAACATTATTATAATTTAAACCCCCACTCAACGATTAAAGAATCGCGAACATGAAATATTAGGAAGACGCCATGAAGTAGTTATTCTTTGATATGTCAATATTCATTTCTTTTAAGAGTTAAAAATATAAGTAGAGGACACATACTAATAAAGGGTTGTGTTAAAATATCAATAATCATTAAACTAAAAATAGTTCTTATAAAGAAGTATTTATACTCCCCATATAACCTTAATGAACCCAAAGATGTGAGTTAATTTGGACCTGCTTATAATTAAACCTAAAATAACTTAAATAAAACTAAAACCTAGTATAAATAATAAGTTTGATACAAAACCCAAAGTTATCACTTATAAGGTTATGAAATAGCCTAAAGATAAACTTAATTCCCTAGCCTATTTAGTATTATGACCGAAATAAATATCCTACGTATGCTAGGATCCAATTGTCAATTTTAGAATCTCAATTAAGCTAGGAAACATGCTTTTAGTTTGGTCACCCCTCTAGTTCCCCTTCTTCATTATGATAATTAATTATAGACTTAAATAATCCTTTATAAGAGAGGTAAATTATTGTTACCCCATATATTTTCTTTGGAGCACTAGGAAACTTCCCAATTTACTGTCAGGATAGGAAGTGTAGCTACCCCTTGAGATTCTTGTTGCACATGGAGAAATTGTTCATACAAGGTTGCCTTTATTGATGTCAACCTTAAACCCATGGTGTGAATGAATTGGGCCCTTCTTGCTCTTAAATTAAATTAATTATAAGTTGCCCTATAGATGTTATAGCTTGAAGTCTATATTGGCCTAAATATGTTAAATAAGCTTATTTTGTACCTCCTTTAATTTCTTGGGCTTTGACGTTGTATTTGGCTCAATTGACACCTTTAATGGATCCTTTGTGATGGTGAGTTAGTCTAAATCAAGGATGAAGTTGAAAATTAAAATAAACCAAGAAAATGATTAAAAAAATAAACCAAGAATATATATATATATATATATATATATATATATATAATAAGGGTCAAAATTGAAAAATAAAATAAATAAAAAAATAACAATCAAAAGAATGGAGACCAAATATGTTAAATGAAAAAAAAAATTAAAGAGTGATGAAATTGAAAAAAATTTCAATTTTAAAAATTATTTCAAGTAAAACAAATAGTAAAAAAAAAACAAGAACCAAATCAGAAGAAAAACAAAATTTAAGAGCTAGTTTAAGAAAATGAAAGGGTTGGTAAAGGGGAATTGAGGAGAGAGAAAAAAACAAGCCATTAACGCCAAACCGAAGGTATGTTCCTCACACATGCCGCCAAGGCATGTAGGGGCTGCTGATGAGATTCCAACGCCTCCCCGGAAGCTAGTGTTTTGCCATTGGATGACACCACACGCACCGCCTAAAGTGGGTGAGCACCACCCACGTGTTGACGTGTGCAACACACGCGTCAACAACTTTTTTTTAATAATATTTGTATTTATTAAAATATCAAATTGCCCCACAATGCACTTGATTGCAACGAAAAAAACCATGATGAAAATATAAAAAAACCCTGAAAGACAGTTTAGTAAAATTAGCTTTTAAGAGTATTTTAGTCATTTTATTGTTTTGAAAACAAAAATGAAAAGACTAAAAAGACTATGTTCACCAATTTATTTAATTTTTTAAAATGATAATTAAGTCTTTTTATTATGCTAAAATATATGAGGAGACCGATTTACCCCAAATAGTTTGATAATGTTAATTGAACCTCATAAAAAAAAAACTATTTTGCTTCCCAATTTCCACTTTTTGGTTGCTAATGTGAATGTCAAAACATTATTACACTGTAGAAATCCACGATAGAATGAATCTTGTTCTATATTAAAACATTCATCCCTTTTAGTGTTTTGTAATTTAATAAAACATAAATTTTATTAAAAGAAGAATGGAAAGTAAATTTTAAATTTAGTTGTTTTTACATCATTGTTCATGTGATGGTAAAGGAAAAAAACAGAAGGGGAAAATGTTAGATTAATCCTCCAGCTATTTATCATTTCATGATTGAGTACTTGCAACCAATTTTACTATCTGGGTTCTCTCTTCACACAATTGCATCCTTATACTAAAATGTTTTCAAAGCTTCTTGTATCCTTAATTTTCCTAAGTTTTGCACAGTTCACAGTGAAACGCTGAGCTGTTTTTTTTTTGTCTTTATTTGGTTTTTTATGCCTTTATAGGTTTTTTTTGGCTTTTTTTCTGTGTTTTTTTATGAATTTTTTTGTTTAATTTAGTTTGTTAATGTTAATTTTTTTATTTAGTTATCAGATTTTCATGTTATGGATCTTGAGTTTGACAGGTTAACCTGATTTGACGAGTTAACCCAAAATTTTTTTTTGCTTTTTTTCTTTTTAATTAATTTTTTTCGTTTACTTTAGTTTGTTAATGTTAAATTTCTTTCTATTTAATTATCAGACTTTCATGACACGTATCCCGAGTTTGATGGGTTAATCCAGTTAATTCTATGTTCACCCGTCAATTATTTTTTTCTATTTAGTTATCAAACTTTTATGACGCGAATCCTAGGTTTGACGGATTAACCTGGTTTGAAGGGTTAACCCAGTTAATTCAGATTTTTTTCCTTTTCTTCTTGTTGGCTTTTTTTTCTTTGTTTTTTTTTAATTAATCTATTTAATTATCACACTTTTATGACACGACCTTACAGCGAGACTCACATCCAAGGCTCTTGGGTCCGGTGTTGCAACCAGATTCACTTAAATTTGAGTCATGTAAGTTTAATATTATTATTAATATTATACATATTACTCTTGTGTCAAGCGTTGCAGCTAGACCAAAGGCTCTTGAGTATATCTTTGCAGAAAGACCTTACACTCTTAGATCTTAATATTTTTTGATATTTTTTATGCAAGAAAAAAAAATTAACCCGTGGCGTGTGTTTTTTTTTCTCTTTTCCTTTTTAAGCCTTTCATTGTGGATGGCACAGTATAGTCCGCAGTAAAAAAAGCTGATGCCTTTAATTTCTTTTTTTGATTTTTTGTCTTTTTTTTGTTTTTTAATTAATATTTTTTAATTTAGTTTCTTAATATTAAATTTTTTTGTTTAATTATCATACTTTCATGACACGGATCCCAGGTTTGACGGGTTAACTCAGTTGATTCATATTTTTTTTCTTTTTCTTCATTAGTTTTTTTCTTCCTGGAGGTTTTTTTTCTCTTTGCTTTTTCCTTTTTAATTAATTTTTTTAATTAATATTAAATCTTTTTTCTATTTAGTTATCACACTTTCATGACACAGATCTCAGGTTTAACGGGTTAACCTGATTTGACGGGTTAACCCATTTGATTCAGATTTTTTTTCCTCATTAGTTTTGTTCTTCCGATTTTATTTTTTAATATTGTATGCAGTTCACAGTAAAAAGGCTGATGCTTTTAGTTTTTTTATGCCTTTCACCGTGGATTGCAGAGTGCAGTCCACGGTGAAAAAGCTGATGCCTTTTTTTTAATTAATTTTTTTTATTTAGTTTGTTGATATTAAATTTTTTTCTATTTAGTTATCAGACTTTCAAGACACGAATCTCAGGTTTGACGGGTTAACCCAATCAATTTAGATTTCTTTTTCTTTATTAGTTTTTTTCTTCTTATAAGTTTTTTTTCTTTTATTTTTTCTTTTTATTTAATATTTTTTTATGTTATTTAGTTCATCAATATTAAATTTTTTTTTATTTAATTATCGACTGATACCTTTAGTTTTTCTTTTTTTTTTGTTGTTTTTATACCTTTAACTGTGGACTGCACAGTTTAGTCCATAGTGAAAAGGTTGATGCCTTTTTGCTTGTTTTTTTTCCTTTTTAATTAATTTTTTCATTTAATTTGGTTTGTTAATGTTCAATTTTTTTCTATTTAGTTATCAAACTTTCATGACACGGATCTCAGGTTTGACGGGTTAACCCGGTTAATTCTGTGTTAACCCGTCAATTTTTTTTTCTATTTAGTTATCAAACTTTCACGACATGAATCCAAGGTTTGACGGGTTAACCTGGTTTGAAGGGTTAACCCAGTTAATTCAGATTTTTTTTCTTTTTCTTCATTAGTTTTTTTCTTTCTTTTGGTTTTTTTTCTTTGTTTTTTTCTTTTTAATTAATCTATTTAATTATCACACTTTTATGATACGACCTTACAGTCAGACCCACATCCAAGACTATTAGGTCTGATATTGCAGTCAGATCCACTTAAACTTGGGTCATGCAAGTTTAATATTACTATTAATATTATAAATATTACTCTTGGGTCAGGCGTTGCAGCCATATTCAAGACTTTTGGGTATAGCTTTGTAAAAATACCTAACACTTTTAGATCTTAGTTTTTTTTATATTTTTATGCAAAAACAATTGATCCGCGGCATCACGCGGGTAATGTAACTAGTCTTGTTCTATATTAAAACATTCATCGCTTTTAGTGTTTTTGTAATTTAATAAAACATAAATTTTATTAAAATAAAAACGGAAAGTAAATTTTAAATTTAGTTGTTTTTAGATCATTGTTCATGTGATGGTCAAGGAAAAAAAAAAGAAGAAGAGGAAAATGTTAGATTAATCCCCCAGCTATTTATCATTTCATGATTGAGTACCCCGTGACACAATCAAAGAGTTGATGTCTTATCTCAAGTACAGGAGTGTCACAGTAATAAATAACCCGGCAAGACCGGGGTCGAACCACAGAGAGGTTAATTGTATAAATTATAATTAATAAAACAACAACAACAACAATAATAACAACAATAATAGTAACAGTAAT
>Ga0325400_1006082_pt1 | contig 11450 bp, 9 predicted proteins | sample PopdelMetagenome_2_FD_205662 | JGI IMG/M metagenome (GOLD analysis project Ga0325400, IMG submission 205662) | Populus deltoides microbial communities from Bellville, Georgia, United States - Xylem-PdKOR-R1 | ecosystem: Host-associated > Plants > Phyllosphere > Stem > Wood/Secondary xylem...
CGCGACGGGTCGGCGTGGAGCCGTAGCCGGTGGGTGAACAATTCCATCAGGCAAACCGGCTCCGGGGTCGAACATTCGCCCCGCCGCTCGGATCACGCCGCGGAGCGTCCCTTCCCTGCCACGTTCATGGTCGCCTTCGCCAGCCCCGAAATCGCGCAATTGGCGAGTTGCAGCGCCAGGATCGACTCGGCGCCCTGGTTGCGATTGAGCCCGGTCGGCATCAGCCCGTCGAAACAGCCGCCGTCGCCGACGCTGGCGAGCGGCAAGTCGAGATCGTTGAGCCCCAGGAACCAATGATAGGCGCGCTCCGCTTCCGCCACCCAGCGCGGGTCGCCCGTCGCCTTCCACGCGGTGATGCACGCGTCCACCGTCGCCTGCGCCTCCAAGGGCTGCTGGTCGAACGGCAGCGGGTCGGCATAGGGACGCCCGAAGCTCTCGTGCCCGATCGCGCGGAACCGTCCCTCGGGCGAGGTCTGCTTGCCGACGATCCAGTCCAGCGTCGCCAGCCCCGTGTCGACCAGTTCGGCCCGGTCCAGTGCCTTGCCGGCCGCGATCAATGCCTGCGGTAGGCGGGCGTTGTCATAGGCAAGGACGATCTCGAACCATTGCCATTCAGGCCGCCGCGCCTCGTCGAGCAGCGCCAGGTGATCGTCCGGGAACCGCTTCAGGATCGAGCAGGCCAGGTCGTGGCCGGGCCGCGCCTCCAGCATCGCCGCCGCGCCCAGCATGGCAAAGGATTGCGCGCGCAGCGAGCCGAGTTCGAACGCCATGCTGGCGGTCGCGTCGAACAGGTTCACCGCCCAATCGCGATGCTTGGGCAGCTTGGCGTCCCGCGCCGTGACCCCCAGCGCCCACAGCGTGCGGCCGTTCGAGTCTTCCGACCCCTCCTCCTCGCACCAGGTCCGGTCGAAGCGCATGAAGTTGCGGAAGCGGCGCTTGTCGGGGTTCCAGGCATATTGCACGAAGGCGCCGTAGACGGTCATCCACCGGTCGCGCGCGACGGGGTCGAGATCGCCGATCGCGCTGACCAGCATGAGCGCGCGGGCGTTGTCGTCGATGCAATATCCGTGGCGACGGTCCGGCATGGAATAGATCGAATGCTGGAGCATGCCGGTCATGTCGCTCATCCGCTCCACCGCCGACAGGTCGGGGATCAACGGCTTAAGTGAATGCGGCTTGGTGAGCCGGCGGGGGGTGTGCGCCACCGCGTTGCGGACGAGGTCCAGCGACGCTTCCGCTAGCCGGGCCCAAATCATGGTGCGACCGCGCGCATAGGCGCGCGCCGACAGCGCGAACCGGTCCTCCGGGTGCGAGAACAGCCGGTCGATCTCGCGCGCGAACGCGTCGGCATCCCCGAAGTCGACCAGCACGCCATGGTCGTCCGCCAGGATCTCGGTCGCATGGACGTACGGAGTCGATATCACCGGCTTGCCGACGCCCACCGCGTAGGACAACGTGCCGCTGGTGATCTGCGCGGGGTTGCCGTACGGCGTCACGTAGACGTCGGCGGCTTGCAGATAATCGAGCAGTGCGTCGTGCTCCACGAACCCGTCGATGAAGCGGACATTGTCGGCCACGCCCTTCTCGGCCGCCAGCGCCTTCAACCGGTCGCGATACGCCTCGCCCTCGCGCGCGACGAGATTTGGGTGGGTAGCGCCGAGCACCACGTAGAGAAGGTCGGGATGGTTCGCGACCACCTGCGGCAGCGCGGAGATCACCGTCTCGATCCCCTTGCTGGGCGCGAGCAGCCCGAAGGTCAGCATGACCGGCCGCCCTTCCCAGCCGAACCGCGCCTTCATCGCGGGCGGATCGATCAGGTCGCGGTCCGGCACGCCGTGCGGGATCATCGCGATCTGGTTGGGGTTGGCGGCATAGACGCGGCGCAGGATCTCGCGCCCCTTCTCCGACATTACCACGATCTTGGCGGAGCGGCGCAGCAGCCCCTCCAGCACCCGCCGCTCGTCGGCGGACGGCTTCTCCAGAACCGTGTGGAGCGTGACGATCACCGGCAGCGTGGTGCGGTCGAGCAGCGCCAGCAGATAGTCGCCCGCCGGACCGCCATAGATGCCGTATTCGTGCTGGACCCAGATCGCCTGCGCCCCGCTCGCCTCGATCTGGCGGGCGGCGGCGAGATAGTCGGACAGGTCCTGCTCGGCAATGGTGCGGGTGACGGCGGCCGGAAAGTCGTAACGGCCGGGATGGTCGTCCATGGCATAGACGTCGACCGCCAGATCGGGGAAGCGATCGCGAAACGCTTGCCAGGTATCGGTCGTGAAAGTCGCAAGACCGCACTGACGCGGCAGGAAGTTGCCGATCAGTGCAATCCGGGAAATCGGGTCGGAACCACGTCCGATCATCTATATATCCTTCGCAGACGCAGTACGAGCCAGGATGCGGGCGACCGCCGACGGAGTGAACGTCGGGTGAACGAAATGGTTGCGGTCATGCTGCAGCGCAATGCAGCTTTGTGACTGATCTGAATCAGTAACTCGGTCAACCACGTCCGCGATAGGACGGAACGCCCTGGTCCGGCAGCCAAAGGCCGGCGGGTGGCGCCCCCGACTGCCAGAACACGTCGATGGGGATGCCGCCGCGCGGATACCAGTAGCCGCCGATGCGCAGCCAATGCGGCTTCATCTCGCCGAACAGCCGCTCGCCAATGCCAACGGTGCAATCCTCGTGGAACGCGGCATGATTGCGGAAACTGCCCAGGAACAGCTTCAGCGACTTCGACTCCACGATGGTCGCATCCGGGGCATAATCGATGACCAGATGGGCGAAGTCGGGCTGCGCCGTCACGGGGCAGAGCGACGTGAACTCGGGCACGGCGAAGCGGACGAGGTAGAGCCGCCCGGCGCGCGGATTAGGGACATAGTCCAGGACCGCTTCCACTGGGGAGGCTGGGAGGCTGCTGGTCTGGCCGAGATGCTTGGGGGTCATGCCCGCCATATAAGACAGGTTGCGGCCGGCGGAAGCGGCGCTTGCCGTTCGGCTTCCGTTCCGCCAGCGGTGCGGCATGACGGTGCTGATTCCCATTCTCGGCGACCAGCTCTCGCCCGCCATGTCGTCGCTGGAGGGCGTGGAACCGGAGGGCGCCGTGCTGTTGATGACGGAGGTCGCCGACGAGACGCGCTACGTCCGCCACCACAAGCAGAAGCTCGCCTACATCCTGTCGGCGATGCGCCACCATGCCGCGGCGATGCGCGATGCGGGTTGGACGGTCGACTATGTCCGGCTGGACGACCCGGACAATAGCGGCAGCTTCACCGGCGAGCTCGCCCGCGCCGTGGCACGCCACTCGCCCGATCGGATCATCGTCACCGAGGCGGGTGAATGGCGCGTCGCGGCGATGCTGGACGCGTGGCAGACGCTGTTCGGCATCCCCGTAGAGATCCGCCCCGACACCCGCTTTCTTGCCAGCCACGCCGAGTTCGACGCCTGGGCGGAGCGCCGCGCCGAGCTGACCATGGAATGGTTCTATCGCGAGATGCGGCGCCGTACCGGCCTGCTGATGGAGGGCGACAAGCCCGCGGGCGGGCGCTGGAACTTCGACAAGGACAATCGCAAGCCGGCGCATGCCGACCTGCTCATGCCCCGCCCGCTGTCCTTCGCGCCCGACGCGATCACGCGGGACGTGCTGGCCCTGGTCGACGACCGCTTCGCCGACCACCCCGGCAGCCTGGACGGTTTCGACTGGGGCATCACCGCCACCGACGCGTCCGCGCAGGCCGACCGGTTCGTCGCCCACGCGCTTGCCGACTTCGGCCCGTACGAGGACGCGATGCTGGCGGGCGAGCGCCACCTCTGGCACTCGATCCTGTCGCCCTACATCAACTCCGGGCTGCTCGACCCGGTCGACCTGTGCCGCCGGGTAGAGGCGGCGTGGCGCGAAGGGCGCGTGCCGCTGCAATCGGCCGAGGGTTATATCCGTCAGATCATCGGTTGGCGCGAATACATGCGCGGCATCTACTGGCGCGAAGGGCCGGATTATGTCCGCCGCAACCATCTCGGCCACACCCGCCAGCTGCCGGGCTGGTACTGGACCGGCGACACCGACATGCGCTGCCTGGCGCAAGCGATCGGCCAGACGCTCGACACCGCCCACGCCCACCACATCCAACGGCTGATGGTGACGGGCAACTTCGCGTTGCTGATCGGCGCCGACCCGGCGGAGGTGCATCGCTGGTACCTCGAAGTCTATCTCGACGCCTATGAGTGGGTCGAGCTGCCCAACACGCTGGGCATGAGCCAGTTCGCCGACGGCGGGCTCGTCGGCTCCAAACCCTATGTCTCGTCGGGCGCGTATATTGATCGGATGAGCGATTACTGCCGCGGCTGCCGCTACGACGTGAGGCAGCGTGTGGGTGAGGATGCCTGCCCGTTCAATGCGCTGTATTGGGATTTCATCGCCCGGCATGAGGATGCGCTGCGTCCCAATCGGCGGATGGCGATGCCGTACCGGACCTGGGACCGGCAGTCGGCAGCGAACAAGATGGCGACGCGGGCGCAGGCGGCGGCGTTCCTGGAGCGATTGGATGCGAGCGGCGCGCCGTATTGATACGCCCGTCGTCCTGGTCTTACCTTCGTCATCCCGGCCCTGTGCCGGGACCCACCGTGCCACAGGTTTCACGGCAAGCGCCGCCAGTGCCGCTCCTTGCCTGGGAATGGACCCCGGAACAGGTCCGGAGTGACGGTGAGAAGGGCACGCAAGTGAATCGCGTGCCGTGACGTCCATCCTCGCGTGCCGCGAGGCCGGCCGCGCTTCCGCGTGCCTCCGGCACCGGTGCGCTGCTCCGCTGCGCACCGCGCGAAAGCGCCAGAGGGTCTGTAAGCCGGGTTCTGTCCACGCGGCCGAAGCCGCGATGGGCGACCATTCCTCTAGGACGACGCTCGCGCGCCGCCTCTAGCAACCAACCCGGACGGCGGGCGGGAACACGCCCCGGTGCCGAAACACCATGCCATCCCTATTCGGTCTTGCTCCCGGTGGGGTTTGCCATGCCGCTTCCGTTTCCGGTCGCGCGGTGCGCTCTTACCGCACCCTTTCACTCTCGCGTGGCCGAAGCCGTCGCTCGTCTGCTCTCTGTGGCACTGTCCCTGGGGTCGCCCCCGGCGGGCGTTACCCGCCACCGTTGTTCCGCGGAGCCCGGACTTTCCTCGCCCCCGGAACAGGTCCGGGGCCGCGGCCGCCCGACCCTCTGGCGCGATGTTCCCTACTCCTCGCCCTGCGGCTTGGGCAAGAGCAGGGCGAGAAGGATCATCCGGCATTCCGCATCGATCTCGCCGTCGATCAGCTCGGGCCGAAAGCGGCGCTGAAAGGCCATGATCGCCGCCATCCGGTCCTCGACATCATAGCCGAACCGCTCCAGCGCCAGGCAGAAGCCGCCTTGCGTCCATTGCGGGTCGAGCAGGTTGCGGGTGGGCCGCGGCAGCGCCAGCCGGCGCCGGGCGAGCTCGTGCCAAGGGAACAGCTCGCCGGGGTCGCGCTTGCGGGTGGGGGCTATGTCCGAATGGCCGACCACGTTGCCCCGCGTGACCTGGTGGCGGTCCTTGACCTCGGCGACCAGCCGCACGACCGCCGCCACCTGATCGGCCGGGTAGGGCCGATAGCCCCAATCATGCCCGGGATTGACGATCTCTATCCCGACGCTCGCCGAATTGATGTCGGTCACCCCGCGCCAGTGCGACCGGCCCGCGTGCCAGGCGCGCCGTTCTTCATCGACCAGCCGCAGGACGCGGCCGTCCTCCTCGACCAGCCAGTGCGCCGACACGCCGCTGTCCGGATCGCGCAGCCGGGCAAGCGCGGCGGCGCCGTCGACCATGCCCGTATAATGGAGCACGACCATGCTGATCGGCAGCAACCGTTCGTTATGATTGGGCGAGTCCGCCTCGACGACCTTCACGCGCTTCGCCCCTCCACCCGTTCGGCGCGCGCGGTGCGCACCGTTACGATCGCCACGCCCAGCATCGCTACCGTTCCACCCAGCAGCATCAGGGAGGTCAGGGGATTGCCAAACCACCAGGCGGCGGTCAGCACCGAGATGACCGGCGCCGCCAGGGTCAGCGGCACGACCGTCGTCACCGAATGGCGCTGAAGCAGCCAGGCCATCGATCCCTGCCCGATCATGGTCGACCCGAACGCGGAGAAGGCGACCCAGCCCATCGTGCCGAGCGGCAGGACGGGCAGCGCGCGCACCGCGCCCGGCTCGACCAGCCAGGCGATCGGCGCGAGAACAAGGGTCCCGCACAATCCGATCCAGGCATAGATGGTGAGGACCGAAACCCCCGTCAGCCGCCGCTGGATCAGCGAACAGGCCGCCCATATGGCGCTGCCGACCGCGGTCAGCGCCAGCGCCGGTCCTTCCCGCGCGGCCGCCGGGTCGAATACCAGCAGCGCGACCCCGCCCACCGACAAGGCGATGCCTAGCATCCGCGGCCAGCGAACCCGCTCCCGAAACACCAGAATGGCCGCGATCATGGAGAACGGCACGCCGAGCTGGCCCGCGATCGCCAGCGCCGAGACGTTGTGCGCGAGCGCCAGCGACCAGTTGATCGCGAGGTAGAACAACCCGCCGGACAGCAGACCCAGCGCGAGCAGCGCGCCCATCCGCCCCGGCACGATCCGCAGCGAGGTGAGGCAGACCAGCAGCACCAAGGCCTGGCGCAGCGCCCCGGCGGTGATCGGCGCGATCTCGCTCACCGCCATCTTGACCGCGACGATGTTCAGCCCCCAGGCGACGTTCATCACCGCCGCGACGGCCAGGTCGAGCGCGCCGAACCGCGCGGGTGGAGTGGTGGTCGCGGGCACCGCGCTTCCGTGGCGCGGGGAAGCGCGCGTGTAAACCGTCAGGCGACGCGCGTGTAGAAGCCGCGGAAGCGCGCGGACGGCGCGAAAGCGCGGGTTTGCCCGATCACCGTCTCCCCTGCCCCCAACACCAGCGTGCCGCCGGGTCGCAGCGCCCGCGCGAACCGCTCGAAACAGGCGAGCTTGAGCTCGGGCGACAGATAGAGAAGGACGTTGCGGCACAGGATCAGGTCGAACCGGCCGGCCGGCGAGGAGTCGGCGGCGAGGTTGATCCGGCGATAGACGACCATCCGCTGCAGTTCGGCATTGGCGATCCAATCCCCGTCCGGGGCGGCATCGAACCAGCGCATCATGCGGCGGACCGGCAAACCCCGCTGGATCTCGAATTGCGAATAGCGACCGGCACGGGCGCGGGCGAGCGCGCGTTCGGACACGTCGGTGGCGACGATCTCCGGCGCGGTGCCGCCGCGTTCGGCCAACAGCATGGCGAGCGACAGCGGCTCCTGCCCCGTCGAGCAGCCCGCGCTCCAGACCCGGGCGCGCCGACCGTCCGGTTGGTCGGCGAGGGCGTCGGCGACCTGCTCGAACACCGCGGCGTCGCGGAAAAAGGAAGTCTCGCCGTTCAGCAGCGCGTCGACGATCTCGTCGCCCAGTCGGGGCTCGCTGCCGCCTAGCAGCTGCGCGACCAGCTGGTCCAGCGTGTCCAGCCCGCGGTCGCGCAGAAGCGGCCCCAGCGCCGTGTCGAGCCGCCAGGCGCGATAGCTTGCCATTTGCTGGCCGGTGCGCGCCTCCAGGAGCGCGGTGAGTACCGCCGGCGCGGTCGATGCCCGCGGCATCGGCGACGCGGCGGCGATCACGACCGACGCCCCGCCGCGATCAGCGCGGCCAGCCCGGCGGGCGGGCGCACCGCATCGGCGAACGGCGCCACTGCGCCAGGCATACCCCACACCACTGAACTCTCCCGATCCTGCGCGAACACAGTGCCCCCTGCCTCGCGGATCGCGTGCGCGCCCTCCGCCCCGTCCCGTCCCATCCCGCTCAGCAACACGCCCAACCCGCGGGTTCCGTACACCTCCGCCAGCGATGCGAGCATCGGGTCCGCGGACGGCGTGCAACCGCTCGGCTGCGGCTCGCGCGTCAGCCGCACCGCGGCGTCGCCGTCGGGCAGGGCGACGAGCCGCAAGTGCGCGTCACCCGGTGCGACGATGATGCGGCCGGGGCGGACCCGCACCCGATCCGCCGCGACCTCGGCGGGCCGCTTCGCCAATACCGCGAGCTGGGCGGCGAAATAGGGCATGAACGATGCCGGCAGATGTTGGGTGACCAGGATCGGGGCGCGCAGCCGTGCGGGCAATGCCCCTAGCAGCTGACCCAGCGCGTGGATGCCGCCGGTGGAGGCACCGATGGCGACCGCCGCGAAGGCCTCCGTCTCCCGTGCGACGGCGCCGGCGACCGGACCGGCCGCCGCGTCGCCGCCCGGCTGATCGGACAGGCCGGCCAGCCGGTCGAGCCGGGCGAGCAGCTCGGCGCGGAAGCGGGCGGACCCACCGCCCACTTCGGTCGGCTTCACCAGGGTATCCGCCGCACCCAGCGCGAGCGCCTCCACCGTGGCGGCGGCACCCGTCTGGGCGGCGGACGACACCACCACCACCCGTGCCGAGGGGCAGGCGGCGAGCAGGTCGGGGAGCGCGGTCAGCCCGTCCACGCCCGGCATGGCGATGTCGAGCAGCACCAGCTCCACCGGCGCGGCACGCAGAAAGGCCAGCGCCGCCGCCGCATGGGGCAGCGCGCCGGCCACCGTGAACCGGCCGCTCGCCTCGATCAGCTGCGCCATCACCGCCCGTGCCACCGCCGAATCGTCGACGATCAGCACGCGTGGGAGCGGCAGCTCCTCGGGCGAAAGGGCAGCGGCGCGGGGCATCGCTCGATCCGGTATCGGTGCGGGCGGTCAGGCGGCGCCGACGATCTGGAGCTTGGATTCGAGCGTGTCGCGGTCGAATGGCTTCATGACGTATTCGTCGGCCCCGGCCTCGATCGCGGCGCGAATATAGGCCATCCCGTTCTCCGTCGTGCAGAACACCACCTTGGGCTTGGGCACCACCGCGCTTTCGCGCAACGCACACAGGAAATCCATGCCGCTCATCACCGGCATGTTCCAGTCCAGCAGAACCACGTCGGGCGCCTCCGCCAGGCATGCATCCAGCGCCTCGCGGCCGTCGCACGCCTCGCGGACCCGGAAGTCGAGCGTCTCCAGGATATGGCGGGCGACCTTGCGGATCACCTTGGAGTCATCGACGACGAGGCAGGTCTTCATGGGAAACGCCTTTTGAAGAACGGGTTACGATATTGGCCTAGCCCGACAAGGGTAAGCGGGACGTTAAGCGGCAAGCGGTTGCGGGATCAGCGCGGCAAGATCGATCACCAGCACGGGCTGGTCGTCGCGCTCGATCAGGCCCGACGCGACCGCGTGCCAGCCGCCGCCCGGCGCCAGGCCGGCCGCGAGAGGCTGCCGTTCGAACGGTGCGACGTCCTCGGCCGCGTCGACCAGGATCGCGTAGGGGTGTCCGTCCAGCCGCGTGATCACCGCTCGCCGACCCGCGGGCGCCGCATCGCCCAGGCCGAGCGCGATCGACGTGTCGATCACCGTCACTACCCGGCTGCGCAGGGCGGCAAGGCCGCGCACCGCCGGCTCGGTGCCCGGCACCGCCACCACCTCGCCGATGTCGACCACCGAGTCGACCTGTGCCGCATCGATCGCGACGGGGCGGCCCGCGATGCGGGCGAGGAGAAAGAGATCGGTCATCGGTCGGCTCCCACCCGACATTCGATCGCGGCCAGGATGGCGGCGCGGTCGTAGCGATAGACGCCGCCCGTCCGCCCGGGTGCGCGATGGAGGCGAACAAGGGGCGCCGCCGACGCGTCCACCGGCGCCAGCTCCGCTTCCGCCATCGCCAGCGCCACCGCGGCGGTTTCGCCCGGCGCCAGCGCGGCCGTGCAGCGATAGCCCGCCGCCTCGATCGCGGGGCGAAGGAACTGGTCCATCCACCCGCCCTCGTCGGCATGGAGCAGGCAGAGCGGCCGTGCGGAGACCGGCGCGGCCAGCCCCGCGAACAGCGCAAACGCGTCGACCACCTCGACCTGCTCGTCCGCGATCACCGCCACCCCGGTGATGCCCGGCGCGATCGACGGCGCCAGCACCGGCGGCAGCGCGACGATGTCGGCCGGATCGACCACCGCATAGCCGATCTCCGCAGTCCCGTCCGTCAGTCGCAGCAGCGTCACCTCCGCGCGCTGATCCAGCGCGGCGACGGCATGGAGCGGGATCGTGTCGCCACCCGACACCAGACGCAGCCGCCCGCCCGACCAACCGATGTCGGCGGCGGCGACCCGCTCGACCCGGTCGATCACGCCCAGCGCAACGGCCCGGCGCCGGCCGTCCAGGTCCTCGAACAACAGGGCGGGAACGCCCGGCTCCGCGGTGGCGTCGTCGCCCTCGGCGGCGGCCTGCACGGGTGCGAAGCGGAGCCCGGCGGTCGCGGCGATGCCGGCGCCGTCCAGCAGAAGCATCGGCAATCCGCTGTCGGGCAAGGTCTGCCCGGCGTAGAGGCCGGTGGCCATCACCACCGGCGCGGCCGGCTTGACCACCAGCTCCTCCGTGTCGAGCACCGAATCGAGCCCCAGCGCGTAGCAGCCGTCGCGCGTCGCGACGATCGCCAGCACCCGCGGCGCCTCGACGGACAGGCGGGCGAGCGCGCCGAAGCCGACCAGCGGCAGCCGGCGGCCGCGGACAGTCGCGACCGCCACGTCGCCGACGCGGTCCAGCCGGACGCCGGCGCTGTCGACGGAGACGATCTCCTCGATCGACTGGCGCGCGATGGCGAAGCGCTGGTCGCCCACCCCGACGACGATGGTGGAGATGATCGAGAGCGTCAGCGGCACGTGGATGACGATCGCCAGGCCCTGTCCCGGCCGGTTCGCCAGCGTGACGCGACCGCCGATCTGCTCGATGTTGGCGCGCACCACGTCCATGCCGACGCCGCGGCCAGAGATGGCGGTCACGGTGTCGCGGCTGGACAGGCCGGCCGCGAAGATGAGGTCCAGCCGCTCCGCCTCCGTCATGCGGGCGACCTCCGCGTCGCCATACAGCCGCTGCTCGACCGCCTTGGCGGCGACCCGCGCCACGTCGATGCCGCGCCCGTCGTCCGCGATCTCCACCAGGATCTGGTTGCCCGACTGGCGCGCGGACACCAACAGCTGTCCGGCCGCGGGCTTGCCGGCGGCGCGGCGCCCGGCCGGATCCTCCAAGCCGTGATCGACCGCGTTGCGGATGATGTGGACCAACGGATCGCGCAACAGCTCGATCATCTCGCGGTCCAGCTCGACGTCGGCGCCTTCCACCCGCAGGGCGACCTGCTTGTTCAGCTCGGCGGCGGTGTCGCGGACCATGCGCGGGATGGCCGCGAACAGCGCCTCGATCTTCTGCATGCGCGTGCGCGTCACCGTGTCACGCATCTCCGCCAGCGTCAGCGACAGCCGTTCCAGCGATGCCTCGACCGCGGGATCGGCGCCCTCGTCGCGCAACCGACGGGCCAGTTCGTTGCGCGCGAGGACCAGGTCGGACATGCCGCTCATCATCCGGTCGAGCAGG
>Ga0325400_1006083_pt1 | contig 11450 bp, 6 predicted proteins | sample PopdelMetagenome_2_FD_205662 | JGI IMG/M metagenome (GOLD analysis project Ga0325400, IMG submission 205662) | Populus deltoides microbial communities from Bellville, Georgia, United States - Xylem-PdKOR-R1 | ecosystem: Host-associated > Plants > Phyllosphere > Stem > Wood/Secondary xylem...
CAGCCACACTCCCAAACAGCCACAGTCTTGCTGCCAAGAACACGTTCTGCCATTCCACTCTACAAAATGGATATGAGACAATAGCCAAGACATGTTCAGAGAGATTGTCATCGATATTTCTAGACAAGAAATAAATACTCTCTTCGGTAGATTGTTCAGCACATGGGCAATCAGGGGAATTCGGAGTGGTTCGGACTGCTTAATTTGCCAGCCCGCTTGGCTCACAATGCCCTCAATCATAGAATATAGAGGATATACCATTGTTGCCAACTTTAGAATCAAGGAAGAGGGAGCATTGGAACTGGGATTTTTTGTATAGCTAAAGATTAGACATGGGTAATTTACTTTGCTATATCATGGCACAACTATGTCCCGTGGTATTTGCAGAGGTCAAAAGACTCAAAACAACGATCGACAGCATGCTCTTTCATTTGTGTTCTCTTCCTAGATGGTCAAGTTACAGTACAAGGATATGATTCCATGTGGATTATCTACGGCAGGTAGAAAACCTGCTTTTTTAAGTTGAATTCTTCCGCAAGTTCTGGAGCATCAAGGCCCCATCTGGTTTTAGACCGCTCTTGCCCATTTTCATGTACAGCTTCTTTGCTGATTCAGTCTTGCCTCTTAAGCACATTCCATGGATTACAGCATTGTAGAGGGAGACATCTGGTGCAACTTGCTGCAGATGAAACGGAATTTATCAGTTATTTCTGAACCAGTGGCAATGCTATAACAAGAAAAGGTCCAGATACAAAGGTCATTCATCCATGTCAGTTCTGCACCTTAGTTTACAGAAAGGTTTTGAAAGACTAAATTTTGCACTTGGAATTTAACTCTAAACTATATAAGCGTACAGACTTGGACCAACAATTCACAAAAAATTCTTTTTCTGGTTCGTTAATTATCACAACTACTAGGGTAAAATATGATATTGATAAGGAACTAAATTATTCTGCTCCATCTACAAAGGATATTCAATACAAGAAATTGACTTGCAACAGACAAAACTTTTATGAAACTAAAATTCGGTAAAGCTAAGCAGCTCATCTTTTACGCTCCTGATTCCTTAACAGAGTCCAGGTTATGTGAATAAGTTTATCTAGAGTGAATTCAGAGAAAAGCACGGAGTTCATGAAGAGTGAAGGCTTGAAGACAGATTAGATTAATCTTTGTATGCGATTATTCTCGAGCACAAAAAGGATAGAATGTTCAGAAATAAACTTACATCTAGTATTTCCTCCACCTTATCCCAAAGAGATGCCCCAATGCAACTTCTTATCAACGACAAATAGGTAAATGTGTCTGGAGGGCACTTCTGGTGAACCATGTGCTCATAAACTTCCAAAGCAACTTCTGGCTTTCTAGCAACTTCACAAGCACCAATAGCAAGATTATAGGATGCTGTTGAAACTGAAAGCCCAGAAGCTTCCGCCTGCCATACAAGCTGAAGAGCTCTATCCCATAAACCGAGTTTCTGGCATGACATCAGAGCAGTGTTGTATAAATGTTCATTTAATAGAGAATTTTGTTCTCTTTTTAGTCTCTCAAAGAGCTGAAGAGCATCAACATGTTGATTTGCCCTGTATAGACCACTGAGCAATGCATTCCATGTGTACTCATCAGGTGTATGACCCAAAGACTTGAGAATTTTAAAGACCTTAAATGCTAGTTTGATTTCCCCTGCTTTCCCAAGTAAATTAATCAATGCATTACATGCAATAAGATTTGGCTTCAGCCCATGATCCAACATATTTTGGAAGATATTCAGAGCCAAGTCCCAATTTCCCTTCTTTGAACATGCACCAATAACAGCATGCAGTGTATCCTCTCTTGGTTTCAAACCATTTTGAACCATTTCGCTGTAAGCTTCAAGAGCTAGCTCATTCTGACCACAACGAACAAAAATGCTAACTAAAAGCGAGTAAGTAACTTGTGTTCCATGATAGTCATTTTCCTTCATACTTCTCCATATTCTTTGAGTTTCAACCCAATTTTTCTCCTTGCCACAAACAGATATCATTGTGTTGTAAACAATTACATCAAAATCCTTCTTCTCTCTGGAAAATGCTTCCAATTCAGTAAACATATCAAGTGCTGAATCACAACCCTTGGTACTTGCAACTGCTTTCAGTATTAAGCTATATGCATGGCCTGTTGTGATCTCATTTTTCTTCATGTACTCAAAAACTCTCAAAGCATCCTCATGCAGTTCGTGTCTTATAAGGCAAGAGAGAAGAGAGTTACAAGCATGTCTGTTAGGTTGGAGGCCTGAGAATTCCATGGACCTAAGCAACTGCAGTGCACTTCTAATCTTGTTAGATCTACTAAGCATCAAAATCCTTCTTGATAACTCATTTTCATCAGTTTCCTCTAAAAAATGCACCCTACTTTCATTCACAGTAACCCTATTGTTTAAAAGTGATGGTGACTGAACAATTTTTTCATTATTAATATCTGATCCCTGCTGAAGTGGCAAATTCTGTCCACAAGAATCCATGTCAAATTGGTCTTTTCCACTCTCAACCAAGTCTTGTTCTTCCTTTTCATTAGAAACCAACTCAGAATTGTCACTGACAATTCCCCAAGGAGGTAATTTTTGTCCAAGAGGATCCTTATCAAATTGGTCTATTCCTCTTCGAATCAATTCTTTTTGTCTGTTATCTTCGGAAACCAACTTAGATTCATTACAAGCTACCACGCCTGATACAGCCAGCGAATTTCTCATTGTAATGGACCCGAATTGCAAACCCATCTGAGGCATCTTCAATCGAACACATCCAAACCAAGTAAGACCCTTCATTGACACGGAAACCACATTGAGCTCACATGTTGCCACATGAATTCTCCTTGTTTTCATAGCTGAACAACCATATCCACCACAGCAATAACTTCTACAACAATTTCTATCTTTACCATTGTTTGGAAAATACACACCCTTTTGACAAGCAAGCCCATGCCATTTCATGGTAACTAGCATTGAGTTCCTCAACAATTCTCCCGGAACTGAACTAACATAACATAAAAAGAGAAATATGCAAATATTCACTTCAATCTAAATCCTCTATAACAAGAACAAACCAAATTGGAAGCATCCCAATTGCATTACACACACACTATACAATCCTTTTCATAAAAAAAGGAACTATCTTTGCTTCAAAAGACTAAACCACCTGCAACTGGAAACTACTTTCATGTAAAATACTAGAAAGTTTCGAAAATAACATCAAACCCACAAAAGTTAAACTACTTGGGCACTTACAATACTTCAACAAGAGTGAGAAATGAAACAGCTATGTAGTTTTCAGAAACAACCGAATGGAGAAGACCCAGTTCAGTCACAAATCCTGATCTTTTAAAGCACTATCTCTGTAGAAACAACGAAAAGTGACAAGTGAAAAGTGAAAATAGCTTTAGTGAGGGGGAGAGAGAGGAGGAGGAGGAGAGGGAGGAGATATATAGGATTATCTGAAGGGAAAGATTATTGTATAAAGAGGCAAACGAAGCCGTTTTATAGAAGGAATATTCAATAACCATGTTAAACGTCATCGTTTTGTGCCTCTTTGTATTTCACCTTCGAAAAAGCAGCTTGCTTTTTACTGCAGGGACTCCTTTGTTAACAAAACAAAGCAAAACCCTATATTTGGCCATAGTAGAAAAGAGAGAATCAATTGCAAGAAAAACGGTTCAGTCTTTTTCTTTGCGTAAAGAAGTTTAGTTGATGGGTAAGGTTCATTTTCTTTTTTCTTTTTTTGGAAATTGTTTATAGTTTTATTTCTGCTTCTAAAGTTTATTTATTTATTTTTACATGCATAACATGTTTTATAGCAGAGGAAGGAGGGGGAGAAGAACAGTTTGAAGTGGAATCATCAAAGAGTGAGAAAGTGGAGGTGGTGAAGGAAGGAGTAGCTTCTATAGCATTATTGCCATCTGGGTCCATTTCCGGTCACTTCATTCAGCTGCCCCACTCCATTTGCTATGGTCTTCATGGCACTGGTACCCCTAATCCCCACCTCACTATGTATATGTATGTGTTTAAATGTATGCTTATGCCTAAGTGGGTCAATGAAGTGTTACTGGTCTGGAAAAAAGAAATGGATGCAAGGTCTGTACTTGAACTATGGACAGGAAAAGAGAAAAACAAACCAAAGTTTCAAAGTCTTTTATCCGCCAGAACTTTTGGTTCAAGGGAATATTTGGAACTTGGAAGAGTGTTATTTGTCAATAATATTTATTTCTCAAATTTTCTTATAATATTACTACAAATTGGTTTTCTTGGTGTTGTTTGCGAGAAATTATAGATGCACCAACGTAAATTAGTGCTTTTAGAGGTCTTCATTTACAGTGTATAAAGATGCTAAAAATTATACGAAGCATGTCTCTTGATACTTGGTTCTTGCTAATTTCTCTTTTCTGTTTTGGCTGATTTGTGAGAAGACGAAAAAGAAGAACGAGTTATTTTCTTGTATTATTTATGCGGGAAGAAACTGAAACTATTTAGAATCGTAAAGTCACACTGAAGCTTTTTTGTTATTTGAATGCACATTCTGGCATAAATTATATTGCTGTTTAAGACTTTCTGGCAGCTCCATATGCGGTACTAACATTCCAAATTCATTTGATGTTCTCGAGCACTCATTGCACTACCTGATGGTATTCACCAATCGCACCTTAGTGGAGTCCTGCGTTTGAACTTGCAATGATGATATAATCTATACAATTATGAAAAGGAAATGTATACATGTGACATTCTGAGTGTTTTGACATTCAAATAACAAGTAAATCCAAGTGCTTACACGTGCTGGGGAGATATTTTTTCATGACCTGGTCTATTAGACCAAATGAATCATGTTGGGGCATATCAGGTTGGACATATTACCATTGATGTGCCAGCATGATTGATTTGTTTTACAAAAACTGGGTCTATGTAATAATTCTCCTGGCTAGAATGTTTCTAGATCTTAGAGATATTTTCTTGAAACAAAATTTGCTTAGTGGCCATCTTCTGTAAGAATTGATGTAAAAATCTCTTTCCATAAAGACTTACTTTTGATATGTTTCCGTGAATTATTTTCCTATTCTAAACTAATTCTTTTATGGTGAAAAGAATTAGCTTGTGAGAGGGAGTGTAGCAGAGGAGAGGATTACCGCCTGATCAAACTTACAATTGTTGACTTCAACGTATGGCGTGTTTGTTTCTTTGTTTCCTTCTGCAATTCTTTTCTTTTTTCCGGGCTGTTGTTAACCACCCTTTTGTTTGTTTTGGTTGTCTCTAATTTATAACAGAGTGGGAAAGAACAAGCTGTTGTAGTTGAGTGTAAAGGCCATGATGCTGCTCGATTCCATAACGTTGATCAAGCTCATGGGTAAGCCATCTGGGATTTACTGTTAGTTTCAGATTAACATCTGAGTTGGGAATCAGTTCCATTTCATGACTCTTTTCTTTTATTTATTTTTTTCTTTAAAAAAACAAACTTTCTGATGTTTTTAAGTTTGTTTTAACTCATGCAAGTTTATTATCTTCTGTATTTGTGCTCCATAATTAGTTTGTGCATGCAAGTGTGACATATGTTTGATCAATTGGATTATGGATAAAATGTCAATGATAGACCTCATCCCAGTAATTAGCGATTACTGATTTACACAAGCTATATTCTGATTGACTTTTAGCAATTAATTCAAGTATAGTTCATAAACTTCCATGTGTTCCTCAGAAATTATTGAATTATTTAAGCTTGATTCTGATAACATTTTGTGACAGCTCCTATCACTCACTCCAATTTAAATTGTAATCCCTCAATGTATTTGAGCTTACTACTAGATCCATTTCTTATTAAGAAACTGGGATTTGTTTCTCTGTTCAAATATAGACCCTCGGCGATGAATTATTGCACTAACATGTCCTATGTTGTGTGTAACAGCTGGGAAAAGGATATTGTAGGTATGGTAGAAGAAAAGCATGGGAAGAAAAAGATTCATGTTTCATTTGAGTGTGAGACACTGAAAGCTGACAAAGCAGCTGAAGACCACATCAAGCAGTTCATGCCGAAATTGGCTGGGCTAGATGCTGTTGGTACTTTTTTTCTATCTGACCTTACTGCCCACTGGATATTTTTTGAATCTTTTATTAGCCCAAGCAGTAAACGTCAACCCCTATGTGGCATTACAAGAAATATGCACCATATTCATAATTTAACTGTCTTTTGACTGATTCAGCTAAATAATAGTTTTGTTTGACGAGCAAAACAAACTTAGCTTGTGTTCATGTCAATTTTAACAGAGAAAAGTGCTACAGCATTTAAATGTCACAAAATTTTCTGATTCCGTATCAAATTACTATTGACTTTCCAGAACAAGCTTAAATAATTTGTGACGCTTTAAAAGACATTCAAATTCACTGCGTGTCATTTTTGCACAAGTTTGAGTCCTTGATCACACTCATCCTCAATTTAACAGATAGGACAGAATTATACGTATTGAATTATGGTCATGGCAAGTTCCTTGGAACACAAATGGCATATTGATTCTTATACTTGCTTTCACATTGACATATAGTGTCCCAAACTTGGAACTTCTTTAAGTAATCTTACAGCATTTGGTTTACGCAAGGCGATATATGAACTGTTTAGAGCTTGAAAAACCTTGTAAATCAACTTGCAGAAGTTTGAAATTGTGCAGTTAACATTGGGAGGATGAGCATTTCAGGATTGGACTTTGAAGCAGAGGATGCTGGTGTTAAGCAGACTATGATTCAATAGAGATATACCTCTATCCTTGTATGTATATGCTACTGCATACTATATGTTAATTTATGACAAGAAGCTAGTTAATCACATGCAGCTATAACTTTTTTGCGTTATCATAAAATAAGCAATTTAATGCTTGATTATGCAACCAAGTTTATTGAGACAAGTCTTCTAGATCAAATATGCACTTCGAAACCAAGGCTTTGATGATTTACTGCTTCGTTTCCCTGATAAAGAAGAAGGTCTGCTGCTTCAATTCCTTAAAAAGTGATTATTAGATTATTTTGTTTATCCTATTATTCATATCAGGGAAAATCCATCCAGACATCTTGAGCTTGAGGGCTCTGTTAAATTTCGTTACCAATTCTTTTTACAGCTCGATCTACTCCCATCCAAATTGTGCTCATCTTGTGCACAATGAACAAAGTCGGGGCCTGCTTTCCAAAGCGCAATTTAACTAACATTAAGGCTTTCTATCTGGGGGAGCTTAGGAATAGCCCTTAATGCCGCATCTCTTCCTAGACGCTCGTTGCATAGGGGAAAGGATGAGAAGGGCAAAAAAGTTCAGATAAGTTCAAAACCCAACAGCGGGAGAAGGATCATTTTCTTTGTCAAGTCAACCTGAGGTCTTGTCACCTGTGTCCAGTACCAATAATAAACCAACTGGTTTGCTTATAAGAATTTTTGGAAAATGGCATCGCAGAGGAATCCATTTTCATACGGCAGAACTTAAATTCAACCAGAGGACAGGCCGGCAGCCCTCCAATGAGAATATTTGCTAAATTCCTATTATTATAAATTATAATTATTGAAAAAAAAAAACAAATAGGTATCAATGAATCCACTGCTCATTCCTACAGTGATTTCCCTCTCTTTTTTTTCTCTTTTATTTTTTATGCTTTAGTCCTTCAATTTTTTTTAAGAATCTGAAGGTGTCGAGAAAATTATCTTGTGTTAATTCTTAGTTTTACAAAATAAAATTTAATTTAATTAATTTAAAATAATTAGAACTTCTACAATCATATTTGAAGCTTAAAGGAATATCCAATCCCTTTTTTTTTTTGGCTAACATCATGGATTGATTTTTACGGTCAATGGGGGTTCATGTTCCTCTTTTTTTTAATTTCGGTTCCTCAACTTTTTTTCTTTTAAATTGATCTCTCTGTGTTGTCTTTATTTGGGATTTAACTATGTAGTTTGTTTTGATTGTTTTAATATAGAGATCTTGCAATATTAAGAAAAATATTTTAGTTCAGTTGATGCTTGTTTTTGCAAAATAAAATAAAATTCAGCTTATTTAAAACAATTAAGTGTTAAGTGATCAAAATAGAAATTAAAAAAATAAACGTTAAGTGAGGTAAACAAACAGGTCAAACAGGCTAGCAGGTGCGTTGCACTTGTTAGTGGGTGGGAGGTGTCCACGAGATTCAAGCGGTCTTGAAGAGTCTCTAAGTGATCAAACGACTTCCACGAAAGTGTTGGAAGTGTCACCCCACACTCTTCCCCTCTCTCTTTTCTTTCTCCTCTCTTTGAGAATTACACTAGCCTATTAAAATTGAAAGATGTCATGTCATTTGTTTTTTGTATCAAATTTAATTTTTATTCTATTGATTGTTATTTGTTTTGTTTTTTTATCATTTTTTGATTGATTTCTTTTTCAATTTCATCTCTCACACATTTGATTTCATTTTATTTTTATGTCAAATTTGATTTTCATTCTTTTAATTGCTATTTGTTTTGTTTTTTATTATTATTTTTTATTTTTTTCTTAAATTCCATTCCTCGATATTTTATTGATTGTGGATTTGGCTTTGTGATCTTTATGGAATTGCCTTTTATGAAATTAATTATTGTCTCATGACTTGAGTTACCAGTTTCAAAGATTAGCTCGAGTTGACTTAAAAAAATTTTTTGGTTTTTTTTTCAATTTCATCCTAAACATTGAGTTAGTTAAGGATTGAATTTCATGATTTTTTTCATTTTTTTTTCTGAGGTCATCCTAATTTTTTTCACTTTTCTTTCAATTTCATCTCGGTTTCACAACTAAATCACATATTTATGTTATGTTGCCTAGAATTTGAGTTTTATTTTTTTATTCGATTTACTTTTTATAAAGTTATTTCGATTTTATGACCCGATTGCGTATGTCATAAACTACCTCGAATGGTCTCAATTTAGTTTTTTTTATTTTTTTAATTTTATTTTGTCCTACAATATTTAATTTGCTGAAAATTAAGCTTTGAAATTTTTTCATTTTACTTTATATAAAATTATGATATTTTTATTTGAAAACCTTATAAGAATATTAAGAGAAAATCTTTTCATAATATTAACAAACATTTATTTAATTTAATATCATTATCTATTTTTTAATTATATTATTAAATTAACCACACCTATTAAATCAAAATAAGTCAATGACATTAATCTCATATTTTTCATGCTTCTTATCCCTCAGCATTCTTTTTTTTTTTTTAAGATTGAGAAAAACTGACCCAGCCGCTTCCCAGCCCGCGGCGCAGAGCATTTCTATAACAGTCGGAGAAACAAGGAACACAGTGGAGTGTCAAGTTGTACACACGTACTCCATCCTTCACTGGAACTAATATAAATTATGTCACGGAAGCAAAATATAATCCTCCGCAGAGGGCATACAGGAGGTTGAACCTTCTAATTTGTATCAAGATTTTCATAGAAAATCGAAGGGTAAAGCAACTGATCGATCATAGACAACAGGGGTCTGTGAATTATTGCATTTACCAATCTGCCATGAAAGTACAAATATGGGCATACATAAAAAGCACACAGTATTACACGCTCACAGTAAGTAACAGATGATTAAAGCTCGTCAGCAACAGCCTCCAGCCCTTCTCTATGAAACAAGTGACCTGGGCAGGAACAGGAAGCAATGTTGTTGAAGTCTAGAAGAGATTGTGAGGGTTGGTTACAGCTTCAGGGCAATATAGGGTAGCCTATCCCTTCTCTTCCACATTTGCTCAGTCCACAAGAAACAATCCAAGCCTGCTAAGACAACTGTTAGAAAGAAAGAAAAAAAAGACTGTCAATTGTAGAAATTTCTGGAAATGAAAAGCACATAAAACACCTTAAAAGTCAGTAGCATCTAATTTCTCAGCAGAAAACGCATGCTCTTCCATGCCCGCACAACCAGACACTGAATATCGTCTTACAGGTTGTTACTTTGTTGTTCATGGCAAATCGAAGATGTCTCTTTGACAACAGTCAAAAACCCCCCAGAATTTTATCCCAGTTCCTTTCTAACAAAGAGTAAATTACTCAGTAAAGGAGGGTACCTGCATGTACTCTGATTCACTCCAGCTCAGAAACCTCCTCGGAATCAGACAATGGTAAGAGAGTGCATATTCCAAGAACATGTCCATTGAGGCACACATAATATTCAATGCAGTCGTCATAGGCACCCAGTCTGCAGCTGGCACTCTGTGGAATCATTTCAGCTTGCAGCATGCTCCACAACTTCGCTTTACAATAAGGACACACCTCGGTTGGGTGAAGCTGGGCCCCCCTTTTAATCAGCATTTTCCGGACCTTTGACATTGAGAATGACTTGAAAATTCCTCGGAAAAATCCTACATCCCCTTCATCCCCTTGGTCAAGATGTTCGCAGGGGTCAGATACATACAATACATCTGTCCTGCACTGTGGCAAAAGAAAGCTCTTCCCTGACGTCCTAGAAAACCGAGTCCTATAAACAAAATGACCAGGAATGTGAACATTATTAAACAGGCCACCCTTGGTACATCCTGAGCAGTAAATAAGCAGCTTCCCAAGTGCCCTCCAATTCCCATCAACGCTGTGACTTCCACTGGACTGCAGATCAAGCATCATCTTTGGAGCCCTTGCTCGGCAAAATGCCTTCCACAATACTCGCTTGGCAAAATCATCAAACCATTTGCATACACACGACAGAGTAGCAATCAACTTAGGGTTCCAGTTCAGCTGTTGAAACACTAAAAAAATCACATCTTCACTTAGATGCCCTTTTATGCATTGACAGCTGGAGGAGTGTACGCAACGATATTGCTTTGTTAAAATCATTGTCTCCACCTAGTAAGATAGTAATATATGATAACAAAGATAATCAGTACTTGTTGTACATTCCTATCAAGATCAACACAGTTAAAAGTCAACAGTTATAGCATTTGACGACCAAATTTGTCAAGTTGAAAACAAAGGTCAGGCTGATTTCTATTGGAGAAACAACTGTTTGACTGTGCAATTCAGGGGCATGAAGCTAAAGGAAGAAAATAGCACTGGAACACGGGGCAAAGCGAACCTGTAAAGACTAGATCCATATGTTGTTTATATGTATAATATAATAATAAGAAATCTATATTAAATACCATTCATATCGTAGTCATGGGAGTGAATACGGTTCACTTATGGAGTCATATATACCAACAAATTAACCATTCAAATCATCTACTCTCATTCAATAACATGAATGAGTGCCAGCAATAATGATGTTAAGTCAAGAAAATTCATGAACTGTGATCTTAATGAATAAATCTACTATCTCCTGCTATAATTAATCTAGAAGTTAAACGGAAAAAAAATGTAAAATTGAAAGCACACAGCATCATAATCTTCAACGGAACCACAAAAGATACAACTGCAACAAACTTTAGTTGAAAAACGAAATCCTATCAAACAATGTCCAACGTTAATCTA
>Ga0325400_1006088_pt1 | contig 11447 bp, 10 predicted proteins | sample PopdelMetagenome_2_FD_205662 | JGI IMG/M metagenome (GOLD analysis project Ga0325400, IMG submission 205662) | Populus deltoides microbial communities from Bellville, Georgia, United States - Xylem-PdKOR-R1 | ecosystem: Host-associated > Plants > Phyllosphere > Stem > Wood/Secondary xylem...
CAGGATGACCGACAGGCATCATTTTCGCTGACCGGAAGTAGGTGGGGACCACGGGCACGCCGCCCGGCGTAGGTTCGTCTGTCGTGACGCCCACCACAGACTCGCCATCGGCGCCGGCCGCCCCGGTCGGGCTGTCCTCGCAGGCCGAGGTCAGTGCGGAGATCGCCGCGCAGGCCCGGGCTCGGACGGCCGCGACCCCGCAGCCCCGTCTGGACTACCCGGCGTACCGCTCCAGCCTGCTGCGTCACCCCACCAAGGCGCCGGTGCCGGTGGACCCCGAGGGTGTCGAGCTGTGGGCGCCGGCCTTCGGCGAGCGCGACCTCGACCCTGCCGAGGCCGACCTCACCGCCTCGGCCACCGGCGGCGAGCCCATCGGGGAGCGGATGGTCGTCACGGGGCGGGTCACCGACGGCGAGGGTCGGCCGGTACGCCGCCAGCTGGTCGAGGTCTGGCAGGCCAACGCCGCCGGCCGCTACGCCCACGGCCGCGACCAGCACCCGGCACCGCTCGACCCGCACTTCACCGGGTCGGGGCGGGCGCTGACCGACGACGACGGGCGCTACGCGTTCACCACGATCAAGCCGGGCCCCTACCCGTGGCGCAACCACGACAACGCCTGGCGGCCGGCGCACATCCACTTCTCGCTCTTCGGCCACGACTTCACCCAGCGCCTGATCACCCAGATGTACTTCCCCGGCGACCCGCTCTTCGACCTCGACCCGATCCTGCAGTCCGTCACGGACCCGGCCGCCCGGGCGCGACTCGTCGCCACCTACGACCACGACGTGACGAGCCCCGAGTGGTCCACCGGCTACCGGTGGGACATCGTGCTCACCGGACCGCGCCGCACCGTCACCGAGGACCCCGATGCCTGAGCCCACGCCCGGACAGACCATCGGCCCGTTCTACGGCTTCGCCCTGCCGTACGCCGGGGGGCCCGACCTGGTGCCCGCCGACCACCCCGACGCGATCCGGCTGGGCGGGCGGGTGCTCGACGGGGCCGGCGACCCGGTGCCCGACGCGCTGCTGGAGCTGTGGCAGACCGGATCCGACGGGCGGCCGGTGCAGGAGCCGGGGTCGCTGCGCCGCACCGCCGACGGCCCCTTCACCGGGTGGGGGAGGGTCGAGACCGACCCCGAGGGTCGGTGGGCGTTCACCACGCTGCGACCCGGCACGGTGTACTGGGCGCTGACCGTCTTCGCCCGGGGCCTCCTCGACGGGCTGCGGACCCGCATCTACCTGCCCGAGCACACTGACGACCCGTTCCTCGCCACGCTGCCTCCGGACCGCGCCGCCACGATCGTCGCGGCCGCCGTCGAGGGTGGCTACGCCTTCGACGTGCGGCTGCAGGGCGAGGGCGAGACCGTCTTCCTCACCGAGCGACCCCACGTCGGTCGAGGTGCGACGAGCGCGGCGAGGGGCCTCGAGACCGCGGATGAGTGACCTGTGGTGGCCCGGCGACCACCGGGCCGGCGTCCTGCTCACCGACCAGGCGCTCCTCGACGCGATGGTGGCGGTCGAGCAGGCGTGGCTCGACGTGCTCGCCGAGGCAGGCCTCGCCGCCGGCACGCAGCTGCCCGCCGTCGCCCCCGACGCCCTCGACCCCGCCGCGATCGAGTCCACCGGCAACCCCGTGCCAACGCTGGTCGCGCACCTGCGGGAGGCGTCCGGCGAGACCTGGGTGCACCGTGGCCTGACCAGCCAGGACGTCCTCGACACCGCGCTCGTGGTGTGCCTGCGCGACGCGGTGGCGAGGGTGCGCGGCGACCTCGACCGGGCGGTACGACGCCTGGCCGGCCTCGCCCGGGAGCACGCGGCGACGCCGATGGTCGCGCGGACCCTGACCCAGCACGCCGTACCGACGACGTTCGGGCTCAAGGCCGCCACCTGGCTCACCGGCCTGCTCGACGCCCGCCACGACCTGGACCACCTCGACCGGGTCGGGTGGCCGGTCCAGCTCGGGGGAGCCGCCGGCACCCTGTCCGCCGTCGTCGAGCTCGACCTCGACCCACGGCAGGCGCGCGACGACCTGGCCGCCCGTCTCGACCTCGCTCCAGCCGCCCCCTGGCACACCACCCGTCGCCCGCTGACCCGGGTCGCCGACGCCCTCGTCTCCGTCACCGACGCGGCCGGGCGCCTGGCCGCCGACGTGGCCACGCTGTCGCGACCCGAGATCGCCGAGCTCTCCGAAGGCCACGGCGGTGGGTCCTCGACCATGCCGCACAAGGCCAACCCCGTGCTCTCGGTGCAGGTGCGCCGCGCCGCCCTCGCCGCCCCCGGGCTCGCCGCCACCCTGCACCTGGCCGCCGCCACCCAGGTCGACGAGCGCGCCGACGGTGCCTGGCACGCCGAGTGGGCGACGCTGCGCGACCTCGGTCGCCGGACCGTCGTCGCCGCCGCCCAGACCACCGACCTGGTCGAGCAGCTGCAGGTCCACCCCGACGCGATGGCCGCCACCCTGGCCACCGCCGACGACGCCGTGCACGCCGAGCAGCACGCGGTGCACGAGGTGCTCGGGCGCGACCCGAGCGCCGAGACCGACCACCACGACTACCTGGGCGCCGCCACGGACCTGGTCCGCACCGCCGTCGCCCGCGCCGAGGAGCGCCCGTGACCGTCCCCGTCGTCACCGCTGTCCGGATGAGCGGCACCGCCGACCGCGCCCAGCGGCCGCTGCTCGTGCTCGGACCCTCGCTCGGCACCTCCGCCGAGGCCCTGTGGCGCACCTGCGCCGCCGACCTCGCCGGCGCCTGCGACGTGCTCGCCTGGGACCTCCCCGGGCACGGCCACAACACCTCCGTGCCCGAGGACGGCTTCACCGTCGGCGAGCTCGCGGCCGGCGTCCTGCGCGTCGTCGACGAGGTGGTGGCCGAGCGCGGGGACGGCGACCGCTCCTTCCTCTACGCCGGCGACTCGATCGGCGGCGCCGTCGGCCTCCAGCTGCTCCTCGACGCCCCCGACCGGGTCGCGGCGGCCGCCCTGCTGTGCACCGGCGCCCGGATCGGCACCGCGGAGACGTGGACCGACCGGGTCGACCAGGTCCGGCGGCAGGGCACCGGCGGGCTGGTGGCCGGGTCGGTCGAGCGGTGGTTCGGCCCCGGGTTCACCGAGCGCGAGCCGGACGTGGCAGCGGCGCTCACCGGCGCCCTCGAGGGGGCCTCCGCCGAGGGCTACGCCCAGGCCTGCACGGCCCTGTCGGGCTTCGACGTCCGCGACCGGCTCACCGAGATCGTTGCCCCCGTCCTGGCGGTGGCCGGCGACGCCGACCGGGTCACCCCGACCGCGGGCCTGGCCGAGATCGCCGACTCCGTGCGCGACGGCCGGCTCGTCGAGCTGCCCGGGGTCGCCCACCTGGCCCCCGCGGAGGCCCCGGCCGAGGTGGCCCGGCTGCTGCGCGAGCACCTCCTGGGCGAGAGCCCGATCCCGCCCGCCGGGGCGGGACCGGGTGCCGAGCCCGCCGGGACCGACCGGTACGCCGCGGGCCTCGCCGTACGCCGGGAGGTCCTCGGTGCCGCCCACGTGGACCGCTCCCTGGCCGCATCGACCGACCTGACCCGCGACTTCCAGACCTTCATCACCGAGGGCGCCTGGGGGTCGGTGTGGACCCGACCCGGCCTTGACCGACGCAGCCGCTCGCTGATCACCCTGACCGCCCTGGTCGCCGGCGGGCACCACGACGAGCTGGCCCTGCACGTCCGGGCCGCGCGCACCAACGGCCTCACCGTCGCCGAGATCGGCGAGTGCCTGCTGCAGACCGCGGTCTACTGCGGGGTGCCCGCCGCCAACACGGCGTTCAAGATCGCCCAGGGCGTCCTCGAGGACCTCGAGCACCTCGACGACCCCGCAGGCAGGCCCAGCCCCGAGGAGGAGACGTGAGCCGGACCCCGACCGACCCCGCGTCCGAGCAGGCCGCCCGCGAGCAGCACGTGACCGACCAGGTCCTCGCCAGCTTCGCCGAGGCCCCCGACCCCCGGTTCGCCGAGGTGATGAGGTCCCTGGTGCGCCACGCCCACGCCTTCGTGCGCGACGTGCGGCTCAGCGAGCAGGAGTGGGAGCGGGCCGTGGCCTTCCTGCGCCGCACCGGCGACCTCACCGACGACCGCCGCCACGAGTTCATCCTGCTCTCCGACGTGCTCGGCCTCTCGATGCTCACCGTCGCGGTCAACCAGCCCCCCGATCCCACGGCCACCGAGGCCACCGTCTTCGGGCCCTTCTTCGTCGAGGGTGCCCCGGAGGTCGCCCTGGGCGGCGACATCGCCGGCGGAGCCGCCGGCCAGCCCTGCTGGGTGTCCGGCACGGTCACCGGCACCGACGGCACCCCGCTCGCCGGGGCCCGCATCGACGTCTGGGAGGCCGACGACGAGGGCATGTACGACGTCCAGCACCCCGGCGACCAGGTGCAGGGCCGGGGTTTCCTGCACACCGACGACCGGGGCCGCTACGGGTTCTGGGGCGTGACCCCCACGCCGTACCCCATCCCGCACGACGGACCGGTGGGGGACCTGCTCACCGCGGCCGGCCGAGGGCCCATGCGGGCCGCGCACCTGCACTTCATGGTGACCGCGCCCGGTCACCACCGGCTGGTCACCCACATCTTCGTGCGCGGCGACGACCACCAGGACTCCGACGCCGTCTTCGGCGTCAAGGACTCCCTCGTCGTCGACTTCGACGAGCAGCCGGTCGGGTCGCCCCCGCCCGACGACGACCCCGGCGGCCGTAGCGTCGAGGGCACCTGGACGCGGGCCCGCTTCGACATCGTCCTCAGCCCCGAGGCCGACCCGGGCGCCGGAGGCGTCACCGAGCACACCACCGTGGGGGAGCAGCCATGACCGGTCCCGCCCCGGAGCAGGAGACCCCACTCGGCGACGAACAGCCGTCCGACCTGCACACCGACGTCCTGGTCATCGGGTCCGGGCCGGCGGGTGCCTCCGCGGCGCTGTTCCTCGCGACGTACGGCGTCGACCACCTCGTGATCACCAAGTACCGGTGGACGGCCAACACCCCCCGCGCCCACATCACCAACCAGCGCACCGTCGAGATCATGCGCGACATGGGCATCGAGCAGGACGTGGTCGCCGTGGCCACCCCGCACGAGATGATGGGCGACACCGTCTTCTGCTCCAGCCTCGCCGGCGACGAGATCGGTCGCATCCGCACGTGGGGCACCCACCCGGTCCGCGAGGCGGAGTACCGGATGGCCAGCCCGTCGATGAACTGCGACCTCCCGCAGACCCTCTTCGAGCCGATCCTCATCGGGCACGCGGCGTCCCGCGGCAGCCGCGTCCGCTTCGACACCGAGTACGTCGGGCTGGTCCAGGACGACACGGGGGTCACCGTCACGGTGCGGGACCGCCTGTCAGGCCACGAGTTCCGGATCCGGGCCCGCTACGTCGTCGCGGCCGACGGCGGACGCAGCCAGGTCGTGGCCGACCTCGGCCTGCCGATGGCCGGCCAGATGGACGTCGCGGGCAGCATGAACATCGTCTTCCACGCCGACCTCACCGAGCTGGTCGGTCACCGCCCGAGCGTCCTGTACTGGGTGCTCCAGCCGGGCGCGACCATCGGCGGCATCGGCCTGGGCCTGATCCGGATGGTGCGGCCCTGGGACGAGTGGCTCATCACCTGGGGCTACGACATCAGCCAGCCCCCGCCGGAGCTCGACGACGCCATGGCGACCGCGATCGTGCACAACCTGATCGGCGACGACTCGGTCCCGGTGACGATCCGGTCGCTCTCGCTGTGGGGCAACAACAAGATGTATGCCGAGCGCTACCGCGAGGGCCGCGTCTTCGCTGTCGGCGACGCCGTCCACCGCCACCCGCCCAGCAACGGGCTGGGCTCCAACACCTCGATCCAGGACTCCTACAACCTGGCCTGGAAGCTGGCCCACGTGCTGCGCGGCGACGCCGGGGAGGCGCTCCTCGACAGCTTCGACGCCGAGCGGGTCCCGGTGGGCGAGCAGATCGTCCTGCGCGCCAACCAGAGCATCGAGGAGTTCGGCGCCATCCTCGAGGCGCTGGGCCTGGAGGACTCCGGCCAGTCCATCGAGGAGATGCAGCGGGGCATCGACGCCCTGGCCGACGGCACCGCCGAGGGGGTGCGCCGCCGCGCCGACCTGCGCACCGCGCTGGAGCTCAAGGACTACGAGTTCAACGCCCTGGGGGTCGAGCTCGGCCAGCGCTACGCCTCCGGTGCGGTCGTCCCCGACGGGACCCCGGAGCCTCACTACGACCGCGACCCCGAGCTGCACCACCACCCCACGACCTGGCCCGGCGCCCGCCTCCCGCACTGCTGGCTCGGCGACCGGGGACACCGCGTCAGCACCCACGACCTGGTCGGCAAGGGCCGGTTCGCCCTGCTCACCGGGGTGACCGGGGCCCCCTGGGTCACCGCGGCGGAGAAGGCGTCGGCCGAGCTGGGGATCGACATCGGGGCCTTCGTCATCGGGCCCAAGGCCGACTACACCGACCTGTACGACGACTGGTCGCGACTGCGGGAGGTCGCCGAGGACGGCTGCGTCCTGGTCCGTCCCGACGCCCACGTGGCCTGGCGCTCCGCGGCCTCGGCGGAGGACCCCGCAGCCGAGCTCACCGCCGTGCTGCGGGCGGTGCTCGCCCGCTGACCGCCGCCCCCGTCACCCGCCCGCGCACTGCGCACCGACAGCTGACCGCAGACCACCCCGCCCCGAAGGAGCACCGTGCCCGACTCCTACCTCTACGCCGCCACCCGCACGCCGTTCGGCCGCTTCGGCGGTGCGCTGGCCGACGTACGCCCCGACGACCTCGCGACGACCGCCCTGACCGCGGTGCTCGCGCAGGCGCCCGACCTCGACCCGGCCCGGATCGGGGACGTGGTGTGGGGCGACGCCAACGCGGCCGGTGAGGACAACCGCAACGTGGGTCGGATGGCGGTGCTGCTCGCCGGGCTGCCCACGAGCGTCCCGGCGACGACGGTCAACCGGCTCTGCGGGTCCAGCCTCGACGCGGCGATGCAGGCCTCGCGCACCGTCGAGACCGGGGACGCCGAGGTCGTGGTGGCCGGCGGGGTCGAGTCGATGACCCGGGCGCCGTGGGTGCTGCCCAAGCCCTCGCGCGCCTTCCCGGCCGGCAACACCACCGCGGTGTCGACGACGCTGGGCTGGCGGCTGGTCAACGAGCGGATGCCGCGGGAGTGGACGGTCTCGCTCGGGGAGGCCAACGAGATGCTCGCCGAGAAGCACGGGATCGGCCGGGAGCGGCAGGACGAGTTCGCCGCCCGCTCCCACCAGCTCGCCGACGCGGCGTGGGCCGACGGCTTCTACGACGACCTGGTCACCCCTGTGCCCGGGGTGGAGCTGGCCCGCGACGAGGGCATCCGGCCCGGCTCCACCGCCGAGAAGCTGGCCGGGCTGAAGCCCGCCTTCCGCCCCGACGGGACCATCACGGCCGGCAACGCCTCCCCGCTGAACGACGGAGCCGCAGCGCTCCTCGTGGCCGGGCCCGACGCCGGCCTCGGCGTCGCACCCCTCGCCCGGTTCGCGGGTCGGGGCGCGCACGCCCTGGACCCGCGGGACTTCGGCTACGCCCCGGTCGAGGCGGCCCAGCGCGCCCTCGACCGCGCCGGCATCGGCTGGGCCGAGGTGGGCGCGGTCGAGCTCAACGAGGCCTTCGCGGTGCAGTCGCTCGCGTGCGTCGACGCCTGGGTCGAGCGTGGCCTGCGTGACCCCGAGCTGGTCAACGCCCGCGGCGGCGCCATCGCCATCGGCCACCCGCTGGGCGCCAGCGGCGCCCGGGTCCTCGGCACCCTGGCGCACCGGCTGCGCGAGTCCGGCGAGCGCTGGGGCGTGGCCGCGATCTGCATCGGGGTCGGCCAGGGCCTCGCGGTGGTCCTCGAGAACGTCGAGCGCGTCGGGGCCTCCGCGTGACCGCCTTCCCCGCGACGTACGCCGAGGCGGTGTCCGACATCGAGGACGGCTCGACGGTCCTGGTCGGCGGGTTCGGGATGGCCGGCATGCCCGTCGACCTGATCGACGCGCTCATCGAGCGGGGCGCGGGCGACCTGACGATCGTGTCCAACAACGCCGGCAACGGCGACACGGGGCTGGCCGCGCTGCTGGCGAAGGGGCGGGTCCGCAAGGTCGTGTGCTCCTTCCCCCGGCAGGTCGACTCGTGGGTCTTCGACGGGCTCTACCGGGCGGGCCGCGTCGAGCTGGAGGTCGTGCCCCAGGGCAACCTGGCCGAGCGGATGCGGGCGGCCGGGGCCGGGATCGGCGCCTTCTACTGCGCGACCGGCGTGGGCACGCCCCTGGCCGAGGGCAAGGAGACCCGGGAGATCGACGGACGCACCTACCTGCTGGAGTACCCCATCCACGGCGACGTAGCCCTGATCCGGGCCCATGTGGCCGACCGGGCCGGCAACCTCGTCTACCGCAAGACCGCACGCAACTTCGGTCCCGTCATGGCCACCGCGGCCACGACGACGATCGTCCAGGTCTCCTCGGTGGTCGAGGCCGGGGGGATCGACCCGGAGGCCGTGGTGACCCCCGGCATCTACGTCGACCGGGTGGTCGCCGCGTGAGCGCCCCGGCACCGGGGCCCGACCGGTCGCGGACCAAGGACGAGATCGCCGCCGCCATCGCCCGCGACATCGCCCCGGGGTCCTACGTCAACCTGGGCATCGGCCAGCCCACCCTGGTCGCCGACCACCTGCCCGACGGGTCCGGCGTCGTGCTGCACACGGAGAACGGGTTGCTGCACATGGGCCCGACCCCGACCGGGGGGCCCGACGACCCGGTCGACCCGGACCTGGTCAACGCGGGCAAGCAGCCGGTCACCGCACTGCCCGGGGCGTCGTACTTCCACCACGCCGACTCCTTCGCGATGATGCGCGGCGGACACCTCGACGTGTGCGTGCTCGGCGCCTTCCAGGTCTCCGCCGCCGGCGACCTCGCGAACTGGCACACCGGGGAGCCCGACGCGATCCCGGCCGTGGGCGGGGCGATGGACCTGGCCGTCGGGGCCCGACGGACGGTCGTGATGATGACCCTCTTCGCCAAGGACGGGTCGGCCAAGATCGTGCCCGAGTGCACCTATCCGCTCACCGGCGTCGGCTGTGTGGACCGGGTCTACACCGACCTCGCGACGTTCGACGTCGGCGCCGCGGGTGTGCGTCTGCGGGAGGTCTTCGGCACCACCGCCGACGAGCTGGCCGCGCGGCTCGGCGTACCGCTCGTCGACGGGACCTCGTCTCAGGCGGGCCAGCCGCAGTAGGCCTCGGCGAGGTAGCGGCGGCCGGCCTCGGAGGCGACGAGCGAGTCGAGCTCGCCGAGCTGGCGGCGTACGTCGAACTCACCGGTAGCGGGATCGGCGTCGGCGGGGAGGGTGTGCAGCAGCGTGGTGAGCCAGTAGGAGAAGTGCTGGGCCCGCCAGACCCGACCGACGGCGCGCCGGGCGTAGTCGTCGAGCGCGTCGTCGCGCTCGGTGGCGGGGCCGAGCAGGGCGCGCTCGAGGCACTCCGCGAGCACGCGTACGTCGGCCAGCGCGAGGTTGAGCCCCTTGGCGCCGGTGGGCGGCACGGTGTGGGCGGCGTCGCCCGCGAGCAGCAGGCGGCCGTGACGCATCGGCTCCTGCACGTAGCTGCGGAAGGGGAGCACGGAGCGCTCGACGATCGGTCCCTCGACCAGCCGGAGGTCGTCGTGGCCCGCCACCCGGGCCTGCAGCTCCTCCCAGATCGCGTCGTCGGACCAGCCGTGGGGATCGGTGCCGGGATCGCACTGGAAGTACATCCGCTGCAGCGACTCGGTGCGGCTGCTGATCAGGGCGAACCCCCGGTCGGAGCGGGTGTAGACCAGCTCGGGCGCGCTGCGGGGGGCCCCGGCGAGGATGCCGAACCAGGCGAAGGGGTACTCCCGGAAGTAGCGGTGCCGAGCCGCCTCCGGGATCTCGTCGCGCGCGATCGACCGGGACCCGTCGGCGCCGACGAGCAGCTCGCAGACGATCTCCTGGGCTGCGCCCTCGGCGTCGGTGAAGGTGATCCGGGGAGCGGTGGTGGCGTCGTGGAGCGCGACGTCGCGCACCCCGAACCGCACGTCGCCGCCGTCTCGCGCCCGGGCGTCGGCCAGGTCGACGAACACGTCGGTCTGGGGGTAGAGCCAGGTGGAGGCGCCGACCAGGCCCGCGAAGTCGATGCGGTGGGACTCCCCGGCGAAGCGGAGGTCGATCCCACGGTGCTCGTGGCCCTCGTGCAGCACCCGGTCGGAGACCCCGCTGTCGACCAGCAGCCGCACGCTGTCGCGCTCGAGGATCCCGGCGCGGTGGGTCGTCTCGATCTCGTGGCGGGTGCGCACCTCGACGTTGACCGCGTCGATCCCCGCCCGGCCCAGCAGGTGGGCCAGCATCAGCCCCGCCGGACCGCCCCCCACGATGCCGACGCGGGTGCGGGTGACGACAGCGCCGGCCATGGGCTGACGCTAGCCGCTCGTCTCGGCGTACGCCGGGGCGCGGGTTCTGGTGGTCGGAAGCGTCCGGGTGGTCTCGAGGCTCAGGCCTGGCGGCCTTCGCACCTCGACCCACGTGGGTTGAGGTGCGAGCGCAGCGAGCCTCGAAACTCGGTGAGGCGGCCGGAGGCCTCAGCCCGCGGCGAGGGGCTCCAGCGTGAGGTCGGGGTGGTCGCGCTCGGTGGCGGTGACCCGCCACTTGTCGGGGAAGAGGGCGAGCAGGGTGCCGTCGGAGCGGGAGAGCACCTCGACGCCGCGGATGCCGGCGAGCACCGGCAGCGCCTCGGCGTCGGTGCGACGGGCCAGCTGGAAGCCCAGCGGGGAGAGCCGGACGGCGGCGTTGAACTCCGACTCCATCCGCGCCTGCACCACCTCGAACTGCATCGGCCCGACCGCCGCGAGCACCGGGCTCTGGTCGCCGCGCAGGTCCGAGCGCAGCACCTGGACCACGCCCTCCTGGTCCAGCTGCTCGATGCCGCGGCGGAACTGCTTGTAGCGGCCCACGTCGGCGGCGGTGCAGGTCATGAAGTGCTCGGGGGCGAAGGTCGCGATCGGCGGATAGCTCACCGCGTCGCCGACGTAGACCGTGTCGCCGACCCGCAGCGCGTTGGCGTTGACCAGCCCGATGATGTCGCCGGGGTAGGCGGTCTCGACCGAGGAGAGCTCGCGACCGAAGACGGCCTGGGCGTACTTCGTGGCGAAGGGCCGGCCGGTGCCGGCGTGGGTGACGACCATGCCGCGGTCGAAGACGCCCGAGCAGACCCGCGCGTAGGCGAGCCGGTCGCGGTGGGCGGCGTTCATGCCCGACTGCACCTTGAACACGAAGGCGCTGAAGTCGTCCTCCACGTCGCGCTTGGCGCCGTCGACGGTCTCGGTGGCGTGCGGGGCGGGGGCGAGCTCGACCAGGCGCTCGAGCAGCTGGGCGACCCCGAAGTTGAGCAGCGCCGAGGCGAACATCACCGGCGTGGTCAGC
>Ga0325400_1006092_pt1 | contig 11444 bp, 8 predicted proteins | sample PopdelMetagenome_2_FD_205662 | JGI IMG/M metagenome (GOLD analysis project Ga0325400, IMG submission 205662) | Populus deltoides microbial communities from Bellville, Georgia, United States - Xylem-PdKOR-R1 | ecosystem: Host-associated > Plants > Phyllosphere > Stem > Wood/Secondary xylem...
CATACGTTATAATAGACCAAATTAGTACATCTAATGAATCATTTGGTGATGTTCATTGATTCACATAAATGAATTTACAAAAATATCAATCTAAGTATATAGAAAATTTCCTTTTTGGTAAAAAAAACATTTACATACAATACATATGATGGTATATAAGAGATTTAACTATTGTTTTGATATATATATATATATATAAGTGATTCAACTCTTATTTTGAATCCTTGTAATAATGCACGTGTGTGTTTTTTATTGATATAAATAAGTACTTTTATTAATTTATATTGGAATCAACCACTTGCTATATACATGATTGTGAAATTTAACAAAAATTACTTTGGCTTAGAGATATATTAGAGAATATTTATTATTATTTTTATTTAAAGGTTTGATTGATAAATGATGTAATATATAAAGATATATTGATAGATATCCTAAGAATACATGGACTTTTAAGGCTTGTTTTAAGACAAATCAATAAATGAAGTTTTAATAAATAAGTAAAAATCCAATTGTTAAATTACTTTGGGTTCAATGGAAAAATGTTTGAATTCAAAAATTATTTAAAACAAAAATGATTGAAAGTCATTATAATTAAACTAAGTAGTGGTTTTTGGACAATCAAAAGGAAAATGAGATGGAAAAATTACAAGTATTGAGAATAATTGAAAATGTTCTTAATATCAAAAGACTCTAAATAATAGGACTAAAGTAGAAAGAAATATGAATATAGAGGATAAAAAACCAATCATTCTAATTGGTCCGTGTAATCATTGTTGTTAAAATCGCGAGTTAACTCGTAAAATTATATAATTTTACTAGTTAACATATATCTAACGTGCAAAATCAGACTCAAAAACCAGGAAAATCGGACTTAACTCGTGCAAAATTAGTAAACTCGGTCTAATTTTACGAGTTTACTAAATTTATGATATGAACTAAGTCAGGTTCAAATTTGGCCTTAAAATGTTTGCTGACCAGTCTTACGAGATTGAACATATCTTTCAAACCGTATATTGGATAGAACTAAAATTTTATAGGGAAATATTAGACACATGAAAATATATTGTGGTAAATTTTCAACTAAAATGGAGTTTGGAAACATAATATTTTAGAGGGTCGAAGTTAGTAGACGAATCTTGTCAAATATATCAAACCAGACCTTCATGTACTGTTTGAGATATATATTAAGCTACTAGTGGAATTTTGCTGTGATTAAAGTTGGGATGGAAACTAGACATCTAAAGCTTTTCAACCATATATTGTGGGCCCAGTAATTTATCTAGACGAGATAGAACAACATGTTTGAAATTAGGATTCAAATCTACTAAGAATATACGAAAATAAAAAATTTGGGCTACATGAAGGAATTTTAACATAAAATTTTTTATTATTATTTTATTTTATTTTATTTATTTATTTATTTGATTTTAAATAATTATTTTAAATTTAAATTTTTTCTAGTGCATTAGACATTGCTTAGGAGTTTATTTTATTATTAAATTTATGTTAGTTAATTACTAGTTTATGTTTATTAGCTTGCAACCCAAAATGGGTCCATTAGGACTTATTATGATGGGAACAACCATGTTGTCACCAAGTTTATGTTTACTTTCTATTATTCACCAATTTTTTTTATTGAGAAGTTTTGTTCTGAGACTTTCTATTTTTCCATGTCATTAATTTATTGATTCATATTATCCATATCTCTTATTTTATTTATATCACTTATTGATTATAATATTATTAAATTTTTTTATGAGATTTTAATGTAATTTAATTTCTTAACTATAATTATTAATATATAATTAATTAAAAAAATTATTTATAATTTTATAATTTTACCATCAAAATTTATATTGTATTTTTTATATGGTGTAAAAAAATATATTTTTCACAGCTTTGCGTGTAATTCACTGTCAAAGCAACGTGTCAGGAAGATTAAAAATCATGGGCGGGGGCGGGAGCGGGAGGCAGGGACCGGGCGTTTCATTTTCAAACCGACAACCAAAAAAAAAGAGAAAAGGTTCCTTTCGTGTATCTTGGATTTCGTGCACAAACTATTTTTCTCTTCTCTTATATTTTTCTCTCTCCAAAAAAAGCAAAAACACTCTTTTTTTTTTTTTGAAGTTCCAAGGCCGTGCCTTTCATGTTGTTTCTCTCATGCTGCTTCAGTTCCCAGAGAGCTGGTTACTTACCCCACTGAGTAATTCCCTTTTCATTTGCAGATAAAAGAAATATATTGTTCGTTTCTTCCTTTAGTTATGGTTTTTTATTTATTTTTTATTTTTTATGAAGGTTCAGAGTGTTAAAAGGTGAGATTTCGTGACCTTGTTTTTTGTCCTTCTGTGTTCGACCCCTTTTGAGTTCCTTCTGGGTTTATCGTTTAATCTTGAATTTTTTTTTAGGCTAGTTTGCTGTAATTGTTTTCCTTTTACATGTTTATGTTGAATTATGGTTCTTTAATGAGGGGGTGAGTGAGTTACTATCTAAAAAAAAAAAGGAGGGGTGAGTGTGAGGTTTCTATGCTTTGAATGAGCATTTGTTTTTAATCTTATGGGTTTTGTGATTGTGTTGGAAATTCCTTGGGGTTCTCTAAATTGTGTTTTTTCTGTGCCATCGTTTTTTTTTTTTTGTGTGTGTGTGTGTGTGTTTTATGAAATTTGCTCTATCGGTTCCATAGTCATGGATTTCAGAACTTTAGGGCTCATATATATATTGTGGCTCTGCAGAGAAGAAGGTTGTATCTGACTATAATATATGTTTTTTTATCTTCACTGTTAGCATCGCTCACAATCAGGATGGTGATTTTAGTAGATTTCCTTTGCTTCTGGTTTTAACTGCTAATTTGCTAATCAAAGATTCATATTGAGTAAACATGAGTTTAAAACCTTTTCTGCACAATATTTGATATTTTCAACATCTAGGCTCTACAGTGGGCTATGATTGTGGAGTCATTTAACTCTAAATTAACAATGAAGGTGAATTGTACACATCTATATATTCATCCAAATAACATACGTGGTGTCTAAGACTTGTTGCCCTGTGTATTTCCTGCTGATTTTATGAATGTGAAGGTATTCATTTTTTTTCTCATGCAAATATTAGGGAAAGTGAAATGCAGGTATTGATTTCTGGAATTTAAGGCTTTAGTCTTGCAGGGAACTTGGTATGGTTTTTGTGAGGATTTATGTGCATTAGAGATCAGGCCTTCTTGGATATATTTGCATGTTTTATTTACTTCCCACCTGGGGATTTACTCTTGTAGTTGTTGGCATGAACATTTGATTTTGGTGTTTTTCTACTCAGTTTCATATGGTGTTTTGCAATTGCAAATTCTGTTTGTTAAGTGCTCAAAAGTGAAATCTCTTGTTTTCCAAACTCATTTTAGGCATTAACGGGGAAATATGCGAGTCAAAAAGCATGACAACAACACCACTTTTAACTCTTTCTTCATCAATGATCTGCCTTCTAGTATCCTTTTTATCACCCTCCCTTTAATCTTCCATAAGATACTTTGGTATGCTCAGTTTTGTGTACCACCAAAATGTCATTTTGGGATTTTAATCAAATGCAAGAAATGTTCCCTGAGATGCGTATATTGGTATCTGTAGTTGTAGTTGTAGATGGGGGCAAATAAAATCTGCAAGTTCTAATTTTCCTAACATTCTACTGTTGAGATAACTGTTTTCAGATATGTTAATCGTATTTGCCTGCTGATTTCCTCTTTTTTTTTTGGTTGTCAAAAGGTTCTTGTATCTTGTTATGTTGTTCAGTGCTCTCTTTGTTAATTCCTTTTGTTTTATTCTTTTAGGTTCGAAGACAATAGTGATCTAGTTGATGCCAGCTGTAAGGATTATGATCTCTTCGAGCATTGAACATGAAAGATTACTTGCTACAAGGCACTGGAGAAATAATGGATTAATATAATTGAGATTTGGAGTGGGGAATGAAGCCATCGGTCCGTGTATCACAGGGTAGATGTATTATATTTGACAGTTTCTGTAAATTGTTAATGGATTCTGAAAGTCTTTAGCTGATAGAGATGATATAAAATTTGTATTTTTTCTTTCTCTTTTCACTCCTGTGCCATTATCTATTAATACTCTCTCTCTCACACGCACACAGGCACAGGGAGTTTCTTTAGATTATTCTCTCTCTAATAGCATGATTCTTAGGTCTGATAGATAAATTTTGTTGCAGGGCTAATGTTAGTTGGCTTGTTATTTGGCAGAACAGAGCATATTACTATTTTTTATTACCTGTTTTGTTACTAATTCCATTGAGCCCATTGCTTGATGCGATGATGATAATCTCCTGCTTGCAAGTACTAGGTGCATTTTCAAATTTCAATAGCTGTCAGCTCATGTAAAGATATACTGAAGGACGAGACTGTCGGTTCTTTTTGGAAGATCCTATTAATGACTTATATTTTGTCAGTGGTCGAGTTCATGTATTAGCTGGTGGGATGGAGAATACTGCATGGAGAGAAATAGGCTCTCAGTTTCCGCCTTTATGGAAATTAGAGGTTTCCTGAGCTACAAAAGGGGAAAAAGAAATTCTAGAATAGGTGTTCCGTTAGTCTTTGGCCTTTGGAGTGAAGGAAAGTGTATTGTCTATTGCAATTGAAGATTTTTGGTCAATTCAGGAGTCTTGCACTTTATTCTGCTGTGGCCTCTCGCAACTTGAATGAAATGCAGATGCATCTACAACAGAGCGAGAAATGTCTTACAAAATTCAAGCCATTGTTTTCCACTGCTGTCAACTCCAGTCACAAGTGGAATAAATTACGGAGGTTGTTTCAAACTTTTGGTCTAGTAATAACAGGCGGCGTTTGCCGTTCACTGTATCAGAAGTAGTGCGCAATGATATCAGTATGCGCATCACATTAGACATGGAGATAGACTCAACTTATTCAATCATCTGGTTTCTTGAAATTGGACAAGGTGAAGTGGGAAGAGATCAATTGTCTTTGTCACCTCCATTTTGAATCCTCATGACATCAACATATGATTTTCCAACGAGTTCACGTGATAAATATCCCTTCAGGAAATCCGCCACTATCATTCTCCTATATGCTGCTGGAGTCTCTGGAGTAACAAGGCTTGGTGCAGGACCCAGTTCTCCATCTAGATTGGGGCTGTAAAAGGTGGCCATAGAAATTCGCTCTTTCTCTGAGTTAACAGTTGCTCGATGCTCAGTGCTACGGTAAATCCCATTAGTCACTATCTGCAAAAATAAAAATAAAAAATTGTTATTCTTAACAACTATCTACAGAGCAATTTTTTTTTTTTTTACTAATGTTAGAAGGAGATGATATAGATCAGCTAAGCCCAAGCATGCATTATTACCTCCAACATGTCTCCAATGTTGATCACGAACGCATTGGGAAGTGGTTGAACAGGAATCCACTTCCCAGATTTCCTTATCTGTAACCCTTCCACCTCACTGACTTGGAGGAGGATTGTGAGGCCAATAGCATCAGAGTGAGAGTTCAGGCCCATGACAAGCTCTGGTTGTGGGCATGGTGGGTAATAGTTCATCCTCATCATCTGAGATCCTTCTTCGAACATGTCTTTTATCTCGTCAGGTTTCATTCTTAGAGCTTTAGCCATGAGATAGAGGATTTTCATGGCAAGATTTTTCAATTCCGCCGAGTATGCTTCCAAAGTATCTCTGCATGCATGCGAAAGAGGATAATATAAAGTATACATTGCCTTAGTTATTACCTAAAGTACTGTAGAAATATTTTTGTGTCGGTGTACGATACGTTTCGCATCAACAAAACAAGGGGTAATTTTGCTTATTAGCTCTTTTTTTTTTTAAAAAATATAACAGCTTAAAAAAATTGGTGAAATAGTGTATATATTGAGAAACACAACAGTAAAACTCATTGCTATCAGAAATGTGATATTTTAAATAAATTATGAAATGAATTATATATATTATGATGTGGAGAGAGGATAGAGAAAAGAATAATAATAATAATAAAATAATAGAAGTACATTGAAGTTCCAATTATGACATAAAGTATCATAAAAAAGATTTCGACGAAATGAATTCAACGACATCAAGAAAGGTTATTAACGGTGACCAAAGTGTGCCACACTCGTTGCAAAAAGGTGACAGTGTCTCAGTTACCTTTGGCAGCAAGTGTGGTCCACTCCAATTATTGTTGGTGATTTTTTCGGTGTCGTTGGATTTGTCAAGTCGAGATTTTTTTTATTGTACTGATAGTGTTATAATCAGAGCTTCAATGTGCCTTCAATGTTGTTTTTTCTTTCCTTTTATCTCTCCTATCTCTTCACAAATTACAATGAGAAGAGAAGAGAGAGAAAAAAAGGAAGAGGTTTTGAAGACACGACAAAGCTTTGATTATGAAAACATCAATACCATAAAAAAATCTTGACGAGACAAAATCAATGACCAATAATGATTAAAGTGGGTTACACTTGCTGCTAAAGTCAAATGAGATACCTACAACTTTTAGGTGACAAGTGTGGCACACTCAGTCATCGTCGGTGATCTTCTTTAGTATCTTTGGTATCATAATTGGAACTTCGATGTACATTCTATTAGCGATAAACTTTCTATTAGTTATGTTAGTAACAAATAATATCATGTTTATCTCTATTCAAAGTTGTACATATCACTTCTTATCTCATTGTATCTTCTTTTTTTTTTTTAAATTCAAATGGTTGTATACTACCAATAAATATAATGAATACTAAGCTGATAAACCATTCAGTATTTTCGCATTCATATAAGTTTCTTAACTTAGTATCAGAGCTATAAAGCTTACGCTCTTTTTTTTTCCTCGATCCATTATGGCCTCTTCCTCTGCATCACCTTCATTTATCATCCCAAATATCACCTCTGTAGTGTATGTCAAACTTGAAGCACATAATTATCTGAACTAGACAACTCAGTTCATACCAGCCTTGAAAAGTCACGAATTCCTAAGTATTGTTGACGACTCTAAGGCATATCCTTCTCAATTTCTTGTTGATTCAACCGGCAAAACAACCTTTGATGTTAATCCGACATATCTAGTTTGGTAGAATAAGGATCAATTTATTTTGGCATGGTTAAATGCCACCTTGGATGAGAAAGTTTTTTCCACTGTGTATGAACTCACTGTATTTACACAGGTTTGAAATGCTCTTGCTACCAGATTTGCTCCTTATTCTCGTTCAATAATCATTCATCTCAAAAGACAACTCCAAACTCTACAACAAGGTAACAAATATTGTTCTGATCATTTACTCACAACAAAAAATTTATCTGATCAACTCTCGGCCGTAACAAAATCAGTTGACAATGAAGACCTTATCTCATATATTGTTAGTGGATTAAATCTCATCTTCACCCTTTTTATCACATCCTTTAGCTTTATTACCCGAGACCAACCAATCACCTTTGATGCCTTTTAAACTAAACTACTTAACTATAAGCAACTACTTGAAGCAAAAAACAAATCACAGTTATCTAATATTTCTTAGTTGGCTTTCTTCACTCTTAAGCAAAAACCAGTCAATAAGAAACCAAGATTTTCTATTAAGAAAAATCATTAATTCTCAAGATCCAATCCTAATTCAACCTATTTTGCTCCAAACTCCAAACCACAGTCCACTAGATTTCCAAACAAATTTTCTTCTTATCAGATTTGTGGAAAGTCAAATCATCAAGCTCTTTATTGTTATCACCACATGAATTTTTCTTATCAAGGTAGGCATCCTCATACTCAGTTGATAGCAATGACAGTTCATATTCATGAGGAACAAGAACCTGAATAACCATGGTACCTTGACAGTGGTGCAAACAATCATATCACTTGTAAACTTCAAAATTTAATCTTGCACCAGCAACCATATCATGGAAATGACAAAGTAATAGTTGGCAATGGAGGAGGTTTATATATATCACCAATAATGGTTCTTCTATGCTTGCTACACCTAAATCAAAATTTCTCTTAACCAATATTCTTTACTGTCCATCTACCTCACCTATTATTTATTCAACATTTTTGCCTTGATAACGACTATTATTTTATACTCACAGTAACTCATTTCTTTGTGAAGGATTTGCAAACTATGGAAATTCTCCTTCAAGGGCCGAGTAAAGCTGGTTTATATTCAATGTTCATGTAGCAGCTATAATTCAATAAGTCATCTACTAAGGCTGCCATGCTTTCTCCTTTTACTGCACTCCTAGGTGTTATTACTCTTTTTCAAGTCTGGCATTCATGGTTGAGTCATCCGTCAAACACCATTGTTTCTAGTTTAGTCAAGAACTTGCTATTACCTGTTTCTGGATCAAAACAATCTAAGAGCTTGTATGAGTCATGTCAGGTAGCTTAAAAGCCATAAACTTCATTTTCTTGAGTACAATAATAAGTCTAGTCGTCCCCTTGAATTGATTCCTTCAGATATATGAACTTTTCATATTACGTTAGTTGATGATTGTAAATTTTATGTCTTATTTATTGATGACTTTTCGAGATTTACATGGTTGTTCCCATTGAAACAAAAATAAGAGGTGTTTACCTATTTTGTTTGTTTTCCAAGCTTAGTTGAAAACCAATTTTTAAGTACTATCAAACAACAATTAACTGATAATGGCGGTAAGTATTTATCTATTGTTTTCCAGGAATACCTCTCACAAAATGGAATTCTTCATAAACTCATATGTCCTTACACTTCAGAACAAAATAGAATCTTTGAAAAATAGTATAGATATATCACCAATACTGGTCTTACTCTTTTGGCTCATTCACTTCTATCTTTTAATTATTGGGTAGATGCATTCTTCACAGCTACTTACCTCATAAACATACTCTTTACACCTATCATGTCCAACAAATCTCTATATTTCTTTCTATTAAACAAATAGCCAGATTATTCACTACTTAAAACATTTAAGTGTTTGTGTTTTCCCTTATTTAAGTTTTATAATGCACATAAACTTGCTTTCGGAAGTAAAAAATGTGTATTTCTTGGATATAGTTCTAATCATTAAGGTTATTGATATCTTGATCAATAATCTACAAAGTTTATATATCCAGGCATGTTGTCTTTGATGAGTTGAGTTTCCTTGCTCAGGATGCATTGATTACAACTGGCAATGCTCATTCCTTGCAGAAAAATTCTCATAAGTCTTTAGTTTCCACTCAATCAAGTACCACCTTTAATGCTCTGTCTTTTTTTTTTAGTTATTTTACCCACTTTTCCTACTCCCAACTCATCCACTTTAGATCATAATTCCTTATCTCTTATTTTAGATCATGATTTTTTTATCTCCTCTTGTTGCCATAACTTCACCAAATATTAACACCCTTCTTGACCTTTCTATTTCAGAAAATCATTATGAACCCTCATATCTTACCTCACCTTATCATGTTAACACTACACTTATATCTGTTTATATATCCGCAAACTCTAACCTATGGCTAACCACAGTTCTTGTTTGTCCTAACCAATAACCAACCCTTCATTCTGAACCTTCACACTTTACATCACCTCATTATATCAATACTAAACTTATACCTGACCACATATATGTAGATTCTAACCTAGATCCAATCTCAGTTCCTGTTTATCCTAACCAACAAGCAATCCTCACTTTTACTCTGACCTCTTCATCATAAATTATAACCAGATTTCAGACAAACTCTTCTAAACCAAAACACTTTCCAGATTATCATCTTTATCATTCCATCAAACATCCTTTACAAACTCTTTTCACTGATATTCTACAAGAAAAATATATTGCTGATCTTCTACATCACATGAAAATGACTTGTGCTAAACCTGCACCAACACTATGCATATCAGGTGTCAAACTCTCAAAATTCTTAGGTGATCCCCTTACTGACCCTACTGAATATAGAAGCATGGTGGAAACTTTTCAGTATTTGACACTAACCAAACTTGATATATCCTATATTGTCAATCAATTATGTCAATTTCTTCATTGTTCTACAAATACTCATCTCACAGCTACCAAAAAGGTGTTAAGATATCTTAAAGGTACTCTATAATTTGGACTTCAGTTTAACAAGGGATCACTTCAACTCAATAGTTTCTGTGATTCTAATTGGGCTGGTAATCCGGATGATCGAAAATCTACCTCAGGATATTGCATTTATCTAGGCTCATGTTTGATTTCTTGGACTGCCAAGAAACAATACGTGGTGGCAAGATCAAGTACTGAAGCTGAATATCGATCAATGGCACATACAGTAGCTGAACTTTACTGGTTAAGAATGTTACTCAAAGAACTTCATATATCTTTACTTACAACTCGTTGTATTTGGGTTGATAATATTAGTGCTTTAGCACTATCTTCTAACCCTATCTTCCATGCTAGAACAAAACATATAGAGATGGATTATTATTTTATTTGTGAGAAGATCTTTATAAAAGATATACAAACTAAATACATCTCCATCTTAGCGTAATTTTCAGATATCTTCACTAAAGGACTCTCTTCATCACGTTTCCTTTCTTTTAGAGATAAACTAATGGTTTATTATCTTCCCAATAGCTTGAAGGAGGCTGTTATCGATAAACTTTCTGTAAGCTCTATTAATAACATATAATATCATGTTTATCTATATTCAAAGTTATATATATCACTTTTTATCTCATTGTATTTCTCTTTTAAAATTCAAATGGTTGTATGCTACCTATAAATATAATAAACACTACCAGAAATTTGCTAAATAGCAACGGATTTACTAACAGAAAATTTCCGTCGGTAGTTTGAGGTCGAAATTATCGACGGACAATATTCCATCCGTAATTCAGTCGGTAACTATCGACAGAAAATATCCGTAGTTTTTACCGACTGAATTACGGACGAAAACGTTTCCATCGTAAAAACAAAAGGGTCGCTGACGTGGAGGTTTTGGCGGGTTATTTTTTCAGACGGAATCACCGATGGATTCAAAAAGACAGCCCGTACAGCGACCGTCATTTATGTTGCCGACGGATGCACCGACGAATTTGAAATGGCAGATCCGTGCGGTGACGTGTTGATTTTTCCGTCAGAATCAGCGACGATTTCACGGACAGATATTCCGTCGGGGAAACCGTCGGTAAAAGTTAATATATGTCCACTCCACCGACCCTCTCCTCCCCTATTTATCCTTCTTCTTTCTAATCCCAACTCTCCCCATCTGCAAACAACCAGCCCCCCCTCCCCCCAAAACAAAAATCTCCCTCATATAAGCATAACAAGTTATATTTTTTGAAGTTTTGTGGTCACAGCATTCGTGTTCTGTTTACCGAAGGATTTTATCAATTTTTGTAAGTAATTCTTTCTTTTTAAATTTTAACATTTAATTAAATGTCAATTTTATCGTTTTTTTAGTATATGTATTTTGTTAGTAAATGTACATGTTTTATTGTTATTTCTCAAACAAACTTGTAGTATATGAATGT
>Ga0325400_1006094_pt1 | contig 11443 bp, 5 predicted proteins | sample PopdelMetagenome_2_FD_205662 | JGI IMG/M metagenome (GOLD analysis project Ga0325400, IMG submission 205662) | Populus deltoides microbial communities from Bellville, Georgia, United States - Xylem-PdKOR-R1 | ecosystem: Host-associated > Plants > Phyllosphere > Stem > Wood/Secondary xylem...
ATTGATTTGAAGATACATTTAAAAAAAAAATGAGGGTAGAATTTGATTTTTAAAATATTTTTTATTTATAAATACTTTTAAAAAATTCCTTTTTAATCTAAACCAAAGGAATTAGAGAAACACCGCAACATCCATTAAAAATGAAGCAAATTTATTGTAAAAGTGTTTCATTAGCACACCGTAAATATTACGTGGAAGCAAAAAACATGTTGAACCTTACTTTTGCAACAGTAGTTGAACTTTTGGATGAATTTTAGAATTATTTTGCAATATAATGTGAGTATCTATTTTATTTAAAAGGTCAAAATAATCTTAAATATTTAAAATTAACTAAGTTGGATAACTTTTGTTTTCTATATTAATGAAATTACTTATTAATGAAATTATATATTTTAAAAATAAACTAACTTTAATTATTTTATTTTAAGAGTATTTGCTTCCACCATATATAGATCTTAACTTGTTCTGTTGCCCGCAATCCCTTGTGATGTCACTAATATCCATGTGAGCTTATTTTTGTGAACATTAAGAGTAATCTCATGACGGACAAAGCTAACATGATTGTTGTCTGATATGAGTAAAAACAATAATCTATATGAAAATCTTAACCGACATTGTTTTTTTTTTTTTGAAAAAAAAAATCAAATCATGAAAAACTTTTTGACAATATCATTAAAACCGATTTAGCCGGTTAGCCTTTGAACCTCCCACTTGATTGTTAGTAAAGGCTGAGCATCAAATTAACTATATGAGAGAGCTGTCATAACATTACTAAGTTAATTTAAAGGTTAAAAGTCAATCTGAATAATTGATAAAAATATAAAATATAACAACTCTAATTTTCACACATCATTTAAATAAAAAAAAATTATATTTAATCTGTTTTTTAGGTGAATTTTTTATATACAACCGCAACAAAAAATAAAATTTACTAAAATTTTAATAGAACCTTCCTTATACTAGAAAATCTCAAGTTATTTACTATAACCTGTTCTTAAAACAACTTTCAGTACTTCGCAGAGGAGTGGTTTGGTTAATAGAAGTGGATCGAGTGCTTTCAGTACTTTCATATCTTCTGGTGATCTTATTGAATTTCCATTGACTGGAAGGAGGTACTCTTGATTTCGAGAACGATCTATGAGCAGAGAGAAAGGGCTTTTGCAAGCTTTCAATGGATGTTGAGCTTCAGCAGCTATAACCTCTTTGGTCTCTAAAGAGGTCTTTCAGATCGTTGTCCTATAATGATTGGCCCAAAACCGTTTTGTTTATAGATTGACTTGAATCATTAAAGAATATGTGACATGTCGTTTGCTTAGAGGAACCTGGTCTGTTCTACTTTTTTTGGCAAAGCTTAAGGGTAAGCTAAGACTTTATGATCCAGTGGGCAATTGTTTATATTTTTTTATGTTGGCTAATTATAGCTATCTTGGAAGTTCCTGGTTGAAAAAATAGAGTTTAATTGTATATAATATAGAATAATTGTGAAATAAAAAAGAAAATAATCAAAAATGAAAGTGAAGAACACTCGATCATCACTTCTTTGACCATTTCAAAATACCATTAGAGCCTCTAAATAAATCATTCCCAGTATAGAAGAAATTAAAATCGATGAAGAACGAGCTCAAACATTGTATTCCAATTTGGCATCCTATATATCTTTGAAAATCAATTTGTGTCTGTCATTCCAATTTGCCCATAAAATACCTTAGGATAACATTGGAATGCTCTTCATTTGAACCTGTCTTTAACAAGTAAAGTCCACTTCAAAACAACTGGATCTATAGATTTTGGCATGCTCCAACATAATGCAGAACATTTCATGAAATGTACGTTGTCAAAGCTTCCGGGGTTCATATATAATAGTGAAGAAATAGATGATTCGCATTAGATTTTTTAAAAAAGATTAATTGAGTTTATGAATGGTTTGATTGCAAAAAAAAAAAAAATGATTTTTAAGTCAATTTTGGCTTTAACTAAAAGAAATTAAAGGAGAGAAAAAAAAAGAAAAACAAAGAAAAAAGAGAGGAAATAAGCTGAAACAGAAGAGATAAGAAAAGAAAGAAAAACATGAGAGAACATGGGAAGGAAAGGAAAGGAAAAAAACAAAAGAGCAAAAAATGAACAAAAAGGGGAAGGAAAACAGAGAAACAAAGAGGAGTAAGAATAGAAACATAACAAAAAGAAAACACAAAGAAAAAGAAGAAGAACTACCAACCCAACAGCTCCCCAGTATATGTTATATGTTAAAAAAAAACAACAAAAAAATTCTGAAAAAATTTCAAAATCCTTTCAAAAAATATGTGGTTATCTCACGTATTTTTTATAACTAATTTTTTTAATATTTTTTTGTATTTTTATACTATAAAGATACAAATCCAATATTAAAATATTCGGTTTTCTCCGAAATGTTGAAAACATTATATAGAAAAAAAAACAAAAAAAATATCTTGTTTTTATATATACAGTCAAGTCTCTCAAGCTTATAAGAAATTTTCATATCATATTTTCATACAAAAGAAAAAATTTCAAAAAAATAAATATATTAGCATGTATTTTGAGCTTTAATAACTTGTTTATTAAAACTATCAGAACTAGGCTAATATCTCAAAAATACCAAAAAAATTATTTTGTTTTCTTTTCATATTTGGGATTACAAACTTATATGTAAGATGTATTCTAATATTAAATAAGAGTTAGTTCTTTTTTTGTCGACATTAGAATGGTTATGTCTCACTCGATAAAATAAAGATCTACTTACCGAAGATAATTTTTTAAAAAATTTTAGATAGATCAACAATTAGAAAACATGACAACACCTTAACATATATTAGATAATTAAACAATGCAGCTTATCTTAAATATGACATATTTTGGGTACTGATACTTTTCCTTTACGCAACCAATCTTCGTGCCTAATCTCTGAGACCAGTTAGGGTTCTTAGTAACCATAATTCTAGGTGGCAACTCTCATTCCCTCTTTCCACTAATAAAAGACAAGAAATCCTTGTCTTTTCTATTTCTTGATTTCCAGATACCTGAGAGGACGATCTTTGCAACACCACTTGTGCAACAACTAGTAAGCCTGAGGGATTGACATGGTAGAAGACTCAAACAGAACATAAAGATCATCATAAATAACATAAAGACCTTTAGTTAACCGGGCTAGACTCAACCCAGCCGCGTGGGCTGGGCTGATGTTCCAGCCCGCAGAAGAAAAAACCCATGACTGGTTACTGTGCATGAGCACAATAACCAGTTAATTAATTAGCCGGTTATTGTGCGCATGCATAGTAACCGACTAATTATTTCTTCTTGCATGCAGAACGTGCACAGTGCACGTTCTCCAAGCAAGAAGATGAATAATGACTAGCGTGAGGGGGAAGAGAATTTACCTGAGGTGACCGTTCTCAGTGGTGTTGCGACGGCGGCGGCAGCTGTGAAGCCTAGTGACAGCAGCGGCGCTTCTTCTTCACTGTGTAGAGACACCAGTCGATGTCTTCTTCCCCCGCTGGTTTACCTCTTCTATCCTTTTTTTCCTTCTCCCCGTTTGTTTCTCTCGGTCTCCCTGTCGATATCCTCGGTTTTTGGTTTCTACTGTTTCGGTCGTTTCTCTCTCAACACTATTGGTTTCTCTCTCTCTCTCTCTCTCTCTCTCTCTCTCTCTCTCGCTCTCTCTCTCTCTCTCGGTTTCCCTCCTCGTTTTTTGTCATTTCTTCCTCTCCTTTTTCTTCCTTTCGGGTCGCTATTTATAGAGGCAGGGGAAGCGGGGTCAACCCTGCCTCGTCCCATCGCTGCCCATACATGGGGCGCACGTCGCCTGCTCTGCCACGGCGCCGACAGCGGTGGCCAATGGAGGCATCGCTTGTGGGGCACGGCTGCTTTGGCATCTCATCATGAGATGGGTGGCGTCTGATTTTTGCTCTAAAGCACGTGGGAGGAAGAGACAAGGGGAAGAAAACAAAACTTCTCTTCCCCTGCTGCACGTCCAAGGGAAGAAGAAGAAGAAATAGTGCCACCTCAAAACGGCACCATTTCATCTTTTTTTTTTAAAACGCATGAAATGACGTCGTTTTTCTAAAAATACGTCGTTTCATTTAAATGAAAACTGGCGCCAAAGTGCCAAATTTCAAGTCAATCCTTCAATTTGCACGTGTTTTGCATTTTGGTCCTTGGTCTCGGATTTCTTCAATTAAGTCCCCAATTGGCCATCAAACTTCAATATTTATGTAATTAAGCCCCTGATTTGACCAAATCAACTCTCTAAAATTATAATTTGACCCCAGAACTTTAATTTCTTCCAATTAAAGCCCAAATTAACTTTTTTTTTTGTTGCAATCAACCCTCTATAAATTCAATTAAATCTTCAATAAAATTTAATTGAGTCAATCAACATTTGATTTTGTACATTTCTTCCTCAAATAAAATTTTCTTTGTCAACAGGGCTCTCATCAGTCAATGAAATACTGTCAAATTTTAATTTTTGTATTTTTAAATCTCCTTAACCAAATGTTGACTATTTTCTGAGCATTCTGACATTCTTTTTTCACTGTTATATTTTTTTGATTTTTATTTTATTTTTTTGAAGAGAGGAAAAAATGTGAATTAGGGAATAACCCAAAAATGAGTTATGACAATAACTATTGTACATGTTTGACTAACCAAGTGACAACATAATTTTTTTTATTAATGTGAATGTCCGGGTCAATTTGCGTGTACTTTAATTAATTTTATGGGTCTTAAAGTTAATGATCATATAAGTCTCTAATGACTTTGAGATTTATAAGACTCAAACCAATAATTTTTTGAAAACAAATCTAAAATCTAACCAGTTAAATTATAGCTCTCAAAATTATGCAGCACTATTTGATTAATCTAGTTGGTGCATGTTTCACAGCTCATCCTAATAAAGAATCGAATGAAGTGGAATCCACGAGGCTTTGCAAATCAGAGCGGAATCTCCCTTTCGTGAAGTGAATTTTGGAGACAAACTCCTCTAATGCTTTCATCTATTTTGAAATTGTATTTCTTTTAAAAAATCATTTTAATATATTTTTAAATAATAAATATTTTTAACAACAACCACTGTTACTTAAACTATCTTCAACATCACCAGTGTAACTAACAACCCAAAGTGACCACCAGCTCCACTTTTCCTTCACTGAACTATATCAATAACCAAGAGTTTCATCATTCAAAATATCAAAAAAATAAATAAATTTAGATGGTGTTTTCCTCCGTAAAACAACCAACGGGGCCATAGTTTGTTACGTCAGCAACTTCGTGTTAAAGAAAAGAAAAATAGGAAACTTTATGTCGTAACCTTTATGTAAGAGAAGACTTGGAAACTTCAAGCGAAGACTCCTTACATTTGGGTGCATAATTCTCCAAGTACTCAATGAGACGAGCTTGACTATGGAAGTGGAGGCCATCAATAGGTCCTCCCCTTCTTCTTGCCATTGATTTTATATATATATATATATATATATATAATCATTGATTTTATTAAAAATATGACTAATTAGATAATAATCGTAAAAAAAATGAGGAAACTTAAATTAAAGACAAACTAAATGTCTGGAATTAGTTTATTTTAATTATTTTTTATAATTATTTTCTTAATCATTAATTTTTAATAAAAATATATTTTAATATATTACCGGCACCCAAATCCATCTTCAACCTTTCTCTTTCAACCTTTTCAGACAATCATATTAAGGAATTCAAAGTAACACGACCATCCAGATCATCAATGTCTGGAACCAACAACCCAGAAATATATTTCATCAAAAATTACAAAATCAAATACAAGTTTTTTTTAACTTAAAAATATTTTTCATCGACAATCATTGCGTCAGCAACTCGGCGTTAAAAAAAAAATAAAAGAAAAGAAAAGATAGGACCACATGTCGTATGAAAAGCAACCTCCATTAAATACTACGTGGAAAAGCTAAAACAAATGTTTCAGCCTCACTTTTGCAATAGTAGTTGAGCTTTTTGGATGGGTTTTAGTAGTTGACCATATTTGTTTTATTTAAAAGATAAGAATAATTTAAAGTATTTAAAATTAATTAAGTAGATAATTTCTGCTTTATATATAAAACTTTATTAAAATTCAATTACTTAATTTCTTACATTTTTGTTTTCCATTTCTTTCTTCTCTGTTTGGGCTCGTCTGCATCGCATTCAGGATGGACCCGAGATGTAGACGAGCTTGACTTTGTAAGCGAAGGCCACAAAGAGGTCTTCCCCTTCATCGGTGGGAACTTTTCATGCAATTTCCCAAATCTTAATCATATATTGAGCTAGAGAGCAACCAAGCAATAATTCGAAGACTTTAGTAATTTGTGGCCATTGATTTCTTTTCGTAGGGATCCAAGATCGATGGTGTTCGTAATCTAGAGAATTTCTAGTTTACAAGGAGGATTGACCAAAGTTTACCAATTGAAGTGAGATTATATATAATTTTTAAGATATATTATTTGAATTGAAATGTTCTTCCATTTTTCGGTTCAAATCGGTAATACTTTCTTCATCTTTATGAGTTACAATTTGTGTGTGTTTTTGTATTTTTATGGCTAACTACTACTTGTGTGGTTTAATTTTTTTTATATCTAATATAGGTGTCCGGGCCAGTTTAGGCGTACCTCAACTAATTTTATGGACTCTAAAGTTAACAACCATATAAACCTCTAGCAGACCTGAGAATTATAATACTTGAACTGATAATCTTTAAAAAGTAAATTTAGAACCTAATCAATGAACTACACCTTTCAGAATTATATAGTTTAAACTTTAATTGATGTAACTAATGAGAGAGTGACCCTTCAATAATTCAAAGACTTTAATTTTTGGCCATTCATTTTATTTCGGATTGATCCAAGATGGTATAATTCCTTGTCTGTAGATAATTATTCTTCTCAAGAACACGTACTTGCGTGCTGGAAAGAACAATAATTACTGCACTTAATCACAATTCCAATTTTATACTTCAACGTGGCAAAATATTACGTTCAGGCAATTAATCACAATTCGATTTTTACCGTATTTGATAATTATCTGCCATCATTTTCCTTCCTCTTTTTATTTTTTTTCTTTAAAGATTATTGTACAAAACTCGCTTATAATTCAATTATAAAGAAGATATTTTAAAAGTATTTTATAATAATTTTCAAATATGATTAGATTTTTTACGTTAATATTAACAATTAGTTTTTGAATAATTACATATGGACATGATATACAAAGTATTTTATAATAATTTGTTCATGACTTTTCTGTGAAAATAAAATATTTACTTTGTAATTTATTTATTTTGTTTATTTTTTCAAATTAATCAATCTTTTTTTTTTTTTTATATAGATGCATGTTTTTTGTTGTTGTTATTATTATTGATGCTTGCCCTTCAGACTATGATGCAAGTCTAAACCAAAGGAACGGTACCATCATTCCAAATGAATTTGGAAATGCTACCTCCATTGAAAATTATGCAAATTTGTTGTAAAATTATGGAATATATATGAAAGTTTTTCCAAAGACTTTAATTTCGTGGTCTCCTACTTATGAGAGTATGATTACGATTTGCCACTATAATTGTAAAAGTCTTATGAATCCTTTTATTTACGATAGTTAGAGATATATGGATTTTTAATTAAAAAGTTTATTAAATTATCTTATAAATAAAAATGGAAATAAACTTTTAGTTTTAAATTTTTAAATTTATTTGTTTTAGGCCTTTTTAGTGTTAGATGGTCAAATAAGATACCGTATTGATAAGGAGTAATTTAAAGGAATTGATTTGATAATTCAAATGTCTTGTGATGGCAACCAATATATTATAGAAACGTAAATATATATTGTGAATTTTCATTTCCTAAGGCTAAAGACATCGGTTAACCCTTTTAAAAAAAGAAACGTAGTCGTTTTCACTTAGAGTTTTGCAAAACGACGTGATTTTAATACAGTTTTGCATTTCTACTTGACTTACTATATTTATATTTAAATATTGAACGGCACCACATTCTTTCCTTGCTTTTTTTCTCTCATTGACTTGGAAACTTCAAGGAAGTCTCCTCTTTTTGGAAATTTCAAAAATATTGAATGGGCTCGTCTGCATCGCATTTTAGAAATTTCAAAAAATGTGGCCGAGATGGTATGCGTAGTCTGTTGACGAGTATTGTTCTCAAGACCACATAATATAGTTATATCTTTTGATCAAAGTGTAACAAAGCACATTATTTGTTTCCCAAAGAAAGTTTCTCTCTCAATGTTCATTAGAGTATTAAGGCACCTCTTCGGTGCATATGCAGCCCTGCCTATTCTAGTGATCCTATCCACCCACCATAGTTGCAGTGCTACAAAGAACACCAGCAATTACTGCGCTCCTTCTTCTTGTGGCAATATCCATAATATTAGCTACCCTTTTCGACTAAATACCGATCCCAAAAGTTGTGGCAACAAAAACTATGAACTTGCTTGTGAAAACAACGTACGTCCAACTTTATACTTGAACATGGTAAAGTATTATGTCCAGGCAATCAATTACAGTGACTTCACAATTCGACTTGTGGATGCTGCTGTTAAGAAGGATGATTGCTTCTCCATCCCTCATCATTCTCTTACAGAAGAATTGCTCCGCTCCTATTATTATGAGATAAATTGGACAGACAGTTCCGTGTTAACTTTTTTATGTTGCAATAATCAAATGCTGAATCCTCCAGATTATATTATGGATGCTTCTTCTTGCAAAAATGGCAGTGGTACTACATATAATTCTTCTTCGTCTAGCAGTATTTCTTCTCCCAGCTGTGTCAATAGGGAAGGTCATTCCTATGTCATGGTTGGTGAGGACATCCACGATGTACCTGACTTGTGCCGTATAAATTTGATTTATTCTGTGCCAAAAAATATGACAAATATGTCGTATACAGATGTCCATGATATTTTGGTATATGGGTTCGAGCTTTCATGGTTCTCTTTCTGCTGTAATTATAGCACAGAGAACCGCTGCAACCTTGATGACGCCACCGTGAAGAACAACTATTGCTTTAACGATTACACAGAACCATGCCGTACGTATAATATTTGCTTTATTTTATATTGTAATGCTCCAATATTGCTTGGTTTCCGTTTATGTGTTAAGGGTTTATTTTATATTTTAGTAAATGTTCTTCACTTCAGTTAAAATTATAAGTTTGTAAATATCAATACTGTTGACCTTTCCTTTTGTCTTGAAATGCAGCCGTATGGTCGCTGGGAGACCTTTCTTTTGAAGGTGAGGACTGTTACGGTCTTACATGTTCTACAAAACGATATCTTTTTATTATTTTATAATTTATAATGCTTTTAATTTGAATGAATTGATTTTCAATCATTTTCTCCCTTATAGTCAAATCATTTATCATTTTTTATTTTTTTATTTATTATTTATTTGGCAGGTTATTGTAACCGGATGACCACCCCTTTAATTTTACTCCGCTTTCTCATATTCTTTCCCACTGTGACACTTGCCCTTATCGGTAAGTATTTTATTTTGCTTTTATCAGCTTATTGTGAAACAATAAATATATATTATTGTTCATTGTGGTTGTAGAAATTAAGTCCTTGAAATTTAAATATTTCTTATGACTATCCCTACTATTTCAAGTTTTAACTTTAGGTTAAATTTATATTATTTTTGCATCAAATTAATGTATCTAATATTCTTTCTACTTTTGTTTTCAATTATAAACAATAATCTTATAGCATTGGATGGAAAATGTTCTAATCAAACACAGATTATTTTGAAAGTATTTACTTTTTTCATAGGATAAAACTTTTCTATATTTTTTCTTTCAGTTAATGATATTATTTTATAAAAACAATCAGATGTTTTCATGTTGTCCGTTTTTCTAAGTGCCTAGCATGATAATATATCGATTATATATATATTGAAAGCTTTTATAGATCCTTTTATTGTTTGTATCATAACTTGCATGGATACTGTTTTGTTTTCAATTTCATGAGGTATATATTAGAGTGTTGAGAGGCATGAGGATCAGATTTTGAAATTAGAGAATTAGAATGAAAAATTAATCACACATGTATACTCTAACTAAAATCAATGAAGCATTTGTAAAATGTTTTGATATGTTTCAAATGTCTCTATACAGTGATATATCATGTGCTACTGTTCCCATGTGGGCTTCCATGTCTCCTAACTTTACTGATTTATAAATGGCGAAGACAACATTTATCTATGTACGAAGACATTGAAAAATTCTTGCAAAGTCATGATAATGATCTCATGCCGATAAGGTACACTTACTCAGAAATTAAGAAGATAACCAACGGATTTAAAGACAAGTTGGGTGAAGGAGGCTCTGGCTCAGTGTATAAGGGAAAGCTTCGTAGTGGTCGTTTTGCAGCAGTTAAAATATTGGACAAGTTAAAAGATAATGAACAAGATTTTATGAACGAAGTTGCCACAATTGGAAGAATTCACCATGTCAATGTTGTGCAACTTATAGGCTTCACTGTTGAGGGATCGAAGCGTGCTCTTATATATGAGTTCATGCCTAATGGGTCTCTTGAAAAATATATTTTTTATAGGGAAGGTAGCGTCGCACTAAGCAATGAGAAAATGTATGAGATTTCTCTTGGGGTGGCTCGTGGCATTGAATATCTACATAAAGGTTGTGATATGCAAATCTTACATTTTGATATCAAGCCTCACAACATTCTTCTTAATGATAAGTTTGTTCCGAAAGTTTCAGATTTTGGACTAGCCAAATTTTACCCAACAAATAATAACACTGTGTCCCTCAGTGCTGCCAGAGGAACAATAGGATACATGACTCCCGAACTATTTTATAAGAATATTGGACGTGTCTCTGACAAAGCTGATGTCTATAGTTACGGGATGTTATTAATGGAAATGGTAGGAAGAAGAAAGAACTTGAATGCATTCGCAAGTCATTCAAGCCAAATTTACTTCCCTTCATGGATTTATGACCAAGTTAGTGAAGGAAAGGACATAGAAGTACAAGAAGATGCCATGGAACATGAAGAAAGAACAATGAAAAAGATGATTATTGTGGCATTGTGGTGTATACAGTTGAAGCCTGTTGATCGTCCCTCAATGCATAAAGTTGTAAAGATGCTTGAATCGGATGTTGAATCCCTACGAATGCCTCCTAAACCTTTTCTCACCCCACATCGGACGCTAGAAGAAGATGATAGAGCTAATAATGAAAAGTTATCAGATCCATCAAATGATTGTAATCACTCTTCATATCAGTTTGGTCATTAATGATGAGATGATAAAGATAATTTAGCTTAGTGGTTATTAATTTTGATAATGTATTAACTATTTAAGCTTTAAATTTACTTATTGTATCCTTTAACTGGATATTATTATCCGTTGACAACCTTCATATAATAATAATTCAATCAAGTAAGCATATAT
>Ga0325400_1006095_pt1 | contig 11441 bp, 6 predicted proteins | sample PopdelMetagenome_2_FD_205662 | JGI IMG/M metagenome (GOLD analysis project Ga0325400, IMG submission 205662) | Populus deltoides microbial communities from Bellville, Georgia, United States - Xylem-PdKOR-R1 | ecosystem: Host-associated > Plants > Phyllosphere > Stem > Wood/Secondary xylem...
AATTTATTGATTGCTTATGACGAGATATTGTTCCTTTGAACAACCTTAATCACGACGATTTTGCAGTTTTGGATATGTTAACGACAGCTTCCATAAAACAACTGACCTGTGTGAGATTAATGGCAAACACAGTTAAAACTCAAAATTGAAAACGTATACCAGAGGGTAGAATTGCTGACAGTTTCGGTGGTTGACCTGTGTCTGTGCCATACCGTGTCAGTGATTTACTAATTTTACGTGGAATTCTTTTGCCTCACGCAGTGGCAATTTCCTCTCATACTAGTAGAGAATACATGAAAATAACATAAAATGAACAAATACACTTGGGAAAAGACCGTTAAAAATTACTAGGTTGAAAGCTGAAACCCCACCAGCCGAACTTATCTTTGAAATGGTAGGTAATTCTGTTGAAGATGTTAAGAGTTAGAAACCCGACATCTCTTGAGCTACAAAGGTCGATCTTCATGACTTATGAAATGGACTCCGAGAAAGGTAGAGATGGTCAGATTCAGAGGTTGCTGGAGGGGAGAGACAATTTTATCTTTACTTGTTTGGGTCTTTTACCAAACTAGCGTTTGGTAAAAGATTTAAGAATATAACATAAAATAATAAAATATTAGAGAAATATCATATTTTCACTCAACCGCTAATGAGAATCACGGTTTTATTAATAAACCAATAATAGAAATGATAGTTATTTTGTAGCCCATGTCTTATAGGATGAAATTTTTAACTTCTAATGCAATTTGATTTCTTCTTATTTGCCAGAAATAGTATATATAAGGTTATTTTGAATAACAGCGGAAACCGCTGATACAATAAATTTTCAAGTTGATGGTGGTTATATATATGTGTGTGTATTTGCTATATGCGTGTTTGCCTTTTAACTTTACTATCTCAAAGGAATCTGACTTTTTATAATATCCTTCACGTAAGTACTATTGACATTCAGGTGCTTAAATACATTGTAATTAAACAAATATTTAGTTTGAACTTTGAACTTGATATTCAAGTGAACATGTTATGTGTCATTATTTAACAACATTCACCAAATCAACTTTAGTTCTGAAAGTTTGTTCAACTATCAAATCACTATTACTATATGATTTTTTTACGATAAACAAACCAATCATTACAAAACATGTCATCAAACTCTGGTATCATAACTAAATTCTAGAACAAAAGTCCTTATCACTCCATCATCATCATCATCTGATTTTTTCACTAAATCCATGACACTCATATTTTCATTATTACTAGGTTTGAAGGAGTCATACCTATGCTAATCACAATATACATTTTTAATCCTATTTAATCACAAATTCTCATAACCCTGTCTTCCAATGTTCTAAATGAATCAACTTTAGCTGAATGTGATAATTGTTCAGGTGGTCAAACAAATATAGATATGGATACATTAGTATCTCCATACTTCACATTATATGAGCTTCTAAGTTTAGATCGACTACTCACATATAACTCCATCATATTCGTTTAATTTTGGACAAATAATTCCATCATATTTCTAAAATTTGCATCACTTACAATCGGTATCAGAAAATACTAATGTTCCTCAACAAGAGATCTCCAAGTGATATCTATTTCAACATCATTACAATTCAACCCCAAGTCTGCCACATATAATTTTTTTGGTATTTTCAAATAACATGCCTCCAGTAGCATTTAAGAACACAATACTTTCGTTAATATAAGTGAAACTATTATTCGTATAAGGAACAATAGTACCATCATAATGACACAACATAAAAAAGTTTGAAGACATATTCTGTAAAATAAGATCGAATACTCATTTTCATCAAAATTAAATTATCTCACAATTCAACACAAACCTTAACTGTTATTATTCTATCCTTAATAATATCAATGACAAAATATATAATTGTACAAATTAAAAACTAAATGATCTAAATTGAATAAAATCTCCAATTATGACAATTTTTTAACCAAAACTTAACACCTACTCTAGTTGTTATGATTTCAACAATAACTTTGTTAATAACATCAATTAATTAAAATCTATCTAATTTATCAATTAATTTTTTTCTTAATTCAAACAATTACTAAATATGACAAGTAACCTAATAATCAATTTATAATCTAATTTCTCTAATTCAAACCTATTTGATTTCATAAATAACTTCAATTGTATTAAAAAATATAATTGCAACACTCGAAACCCAAAATTATCTTAACATCAACAAAATACCTAATTATCAAACAAAACACAAATAATCATAAATAAAAACTCAAAATTTATCAATTCAATAATGAAACTCATAAAACTAAGAAACAATGCAACTGTTATACCTTGATTTTTTTTATGTTTAGCTGGCAGGGAGGCTATCTTGGCCCGCGATTTGCAACAAAAAAAAATAGTAGAAAGACTCGTTGAGATAGGGGGAAGATGATTCTAGTGTTTTGGTAGAGAATTAGAGGTTGTTAGGGCAATTAGAGGCTGCTTTGGGCAAGGGATTTGCGATTCTTAAGGTTTTTTCTCTACAGGAGTGGCAATCATGGAGAACAAAAAGGGATTATATATCCATCGCAACCGCAATTCTGAATCACGGTTGTATTATGTAAGAACTATTCAGAATCACAGTTATATTAAACCTGTGGTTTTTAATCGTGGTTTATAATAAAACCATGATTCAAAATAATAGTTATATATTGAAAAATATGATTTTGAATAGCGATTCAGTTAAACGATGGTATTTTCCAAAAACTTTTTCAAATTGTGTTATTCTCTTAATACTTTGTTAGTTTTCAAAAAAATCTACTTGTTTTAGGATAAAGCACTGGATTAGTTGACAAAATCTACAATTATACATACAAAAAAAGTACTTCATTTTCAGCAATTTACCTATATGCCCTCAATAATTTGTACGTTTTCGATTTAATTTCTTTGATTCTGGGAAGTATAAAAGAAATATATTGCTATGTATGTTGCCCTCTTGTTATCTACTAAAAATGAAGTTCTAAAGTCACATATGCACTCCAAGACACTTTAGGTTTTCACTCCATAATTACCTATGCTAAGTTGGGGGTTGGATTAAGTTTTTTTTATATAAAAAAAATATTCAAGTGTTGTTAATATGCTTTTTAGTAGAAAAAAATTAAACTATATAAAAATTGATTTAATATAACCCGATCGACTTGGTAGGTGCAAAAACAACCCAAATAACTAATAAAAATATAATTTAACTTAAAAAAAATCAAGATGATATTTTTTAAAAAATATTAAAACGATAATATATTAGATCAACTCAAATTTATATGCTAAATCTGTTATCTAGGTCATGAGACCCTAATAATCCTATAGAAAACAAATACATTTTTTTTTATTAAACTTGATTCTCAATTAAAAGATAATATTGAAAACAAAATTGAACTAAAAAAATAAGTTGAGTTAACCCGAGTTAACATGTCAAACTTAAGTTATAAAATTAGAATAACCTCATAGAAAAATCTAATTTAAAATATATCTACCTAATTTAAAATCACCGTACAATAAATTATCTTAAAAAATAAAGGCTAAATCTCTAATTATAATAAAAAAATCACCTTTTTTTTTTAACTTTGTAAGATTCAATAGCTATACCATATGAAAAAAAATATATATATCTGACCCTCCCTAGGTTTAGACGTGATTTCACTTTGTAGTTTCAGAAATTAAACTTTACATACCGCATTAATGTGAAATTTAAATTTTAATGAAAAAATAAAAATATTTTCTTATATAATATAACCCAAATGAAAGGAACGACAAATTAATCCAATGTACATAGAAAATCGATTCTCCCTCTGCATGAACTCTTCTCTTCCTCTCCTTTTCCTCATAATCGATTCGTTTTCTCTTCTTTTTGTAATCCCCATATCTCTTACGATTTATAAATGAATTATAGTTGTTCTTTTCAAAACTTTGTGAGTTCTCGCTCCAATGTCAATTATGCAATCTCATCCTTTGGTACTGTGCATAATAGTATTCAAATTTAGTTCAGGCTTTTAGAGTTTTGATTTTTAATGTAAAGTTGCAGTCGCTTATGGATTACCAATAATTGATAAATTCATTGTTTGTTTATTAATTGGTGGGTTAGTGGTAATAATTGTCATTTTCAATTTGACCAGAGATAAATATATTATTTTTCATCTTAATTGTATTATAAAATGGTCAAAATATACTTGAAAGCAAAAAATTTAAACATGGTGTTGGTGTTTTGTATTTTTGCAATGGTTTATTCATTACTATAATGTCAGCTGAAAGATAATTTGATATTTGACTAAATATAAAAAATAATAACAGTTAAAATGCACAGTGAATAATAAAAAATTCCCTTAAAATAAAAAAAAATATAAACATGAGATCAAGAGCTTTTTGGTCTTTTCATAATATTTTTTCTTTGTAGTTATAAAGTCAACTAAATAGCAATTTTATATTTGGCTAAAAAATAGGTGAGCGCGCATGAGAAGTATCCATGCCCTTTGAGAAGTATGTGCAATGCCTCCCAACTTCCAAAAATACCTTTTTCTCCGTATCGTTAGAAGCACTATCATGTCCCTTTCTTGTTGGAGTGACAGGTGGCTCTGGTAGTGGTCTGATTTGTTGTCAGTGAATCTTTTTTATTATTATTATTTTCCTCTCCTCTCCCCTGAAAATTATAGTTTGCCCTTTTTGTTGTTGATATTTCAGCTTCAATCCTTATTCTTTTGATTTTGAATTTTTGGTCCTGCTTTTTTATAAAAATTTTATTTGTTTTCAATTTCATACTTTAATCTTAATTTACCAAATATTATATTCTCTAATATGGTTCTCATTCTTTTAATTTCTAATTTATTTCCTTTGGCTCTTTTGTAAAAGTTTTATTGATTTTCAATTCTATCATTTAATTTAAATTGATGGTATTATGTTTTCCAATTTAGTCCTTATTGTTTTGATTTCTAATTTTTATTGGTTTTTTTGTAAAAGTTATTATTATTTTCAATTTCATCCTTCAATCAAAGCATTGTTTTTATTTTTTATGGTCAATTTTGATCCTTATTCTTTTGATTTTTTTTGTCCTTTTACTAAATTGACTTTTCTTTTCAATTTTATCCTTCAATAAAATATATTTTTTAATTTTGATCATCATTCTTTTAATTGCTATTTCTTTAATCATTTTGTATAATTAATTTTTTTTTCAATTTTTTCCTTCAATAGTTGATTGATTGAAAATTGAATTTTATAGTTTTTAAAAATTGGATGCTTCGGGTCTAATGACTTTGATTATGAATTTGAAAAGTTAACGCAGATTTGACGGGATGTCCTAGGTCAGTTCAATCCTGATTACCAAGGTTATAGACATGTCATGATAACTCAAGTTGACCATGACTGATTTTTTTATGTCTTTTTTAACCTGTTTTGTTCCTATGTATTTAATAAGAATGTCGATCCATATATTGTCATATTTTATTTTATTTTTTCTAATTAAATTAAAATCAGCTTATTTAATCTAGTTATGTTTACGATGGGAGTCACATATTTTTCTTTCTTTTATAAAACACACTTGCAACAGCTGAACATTAATTTTTAAGCCAAAAAAATAGTATGATATTATGGTGAATCACGTGCACCAAGGCTAGTTATGACAATAATAATTTAATTTACTTTTATTTAGGTAATATTGCAAAGCCTTCTCTTTTGTTAACATTACCATAATTTACTTTCTATAATGATCGTTGTAATAATAATAATTATTTTATTCTTTTAAAAGGTCTACTAAAATATTTTTAACTTCATTGAAGTTAAGTAGTATTTAAAATAAGAAGTTAATTATTTTTTATTATATTTTTTTCAATAAAAATAAATTATAAAAATAAAAGAATGTAGACATTTTGAAATATACTATAAAGGTCTATTGATTAAAACTAATTCATAAGCTAAACTTTTAATGCAGTTCATGAATTTTAGTTAATATATTTTATTTTTAAAAGTTCTTGAGATATTGTTTCCGTAAGTAAACAAGTTTTTTTTTAACATACACATATACACATGGTATAATAATATTAACAAAATATAACTGGCCTTGGAAAATTATTGATACCTCCAGATCTATTAATACTATTCACTAGAAAATCGTAATGGCGTTTTTTTCCCATTACTCAAAAATCTCTGCACTGACTTCTAAGGGCATTAAGGGTATTGGAGTCTTTTTACATGACTTATTTGTTATTTTCTAATTGATTGGGGATAGATAAGTATTTTCACATCTTGATTGCATAGTAAAATGACTAGAATACCCTTTCAAGCAAAAAGAAATTAAATATGATGTCAAAGTGTATTTTTATATTTTCATAACGGTTTTTTTTGTTATTACTAAGAGACAATTTAATATTTGATCAAATATAAAAATAATAAACAATTAAAATGCATAGTAAAATAATGAAAATACTCTTAAAATCAAAATATTTAAGCCTGAGTTCAAAGAGATTTTTTTATTTTTCAGAATAGTTTTTTTTTGTAATTAGAAAGTAAGTTTTGGGGTACTTTTTTATTTAGCTAAATAAAAAAAAGAACATGCGCATGTAACACACTTGAGGGTGCGTGGGAGGTGCCTCTCAGCATCTAAAAATTCCTTTCCATCGTGTCTTTGAAAGCACTGCTGTATCCTCTTCCTGTTGGTGCGACAAGTGTCTTTGATGGTAATCCGGTTTGTCACCAATAAACTTTTTTTCATCATTTTCTTTCTCCTCCCTAAAAAATTATAGCTTGTCCCTCTTGGTTGTTGGTATTTCAACTTTAGTTCATATTCTTTCGATTTCTTATTTTTGATCTTTCCCTTTTATAGAAGTTTTATTTATTTTTAATTTCATTCTTCAATCCCAATTTACTAAATATTATAGTTTTTAATTTGATCCTCATTCTTTGAATTTCTGATTTTTTGCCTTGGCATTTTTGTAAAATTTTTATTTTTTTAATTTCATCATTCAATTCAAATTGATGGTATTATGTTTTCTAATTGGGTCCTCATTGTTTTGGTTTCTATTTTTTTTTCTTGATCATTTTGTAAAAGTTATTATTCTTTTCATTTTCACTATTTAACTACAACATTGTTTTTATTTTTTATGTTAATTTTGAGCCTAATTCTTTTTAATTTTTTTATCCTTTTACTAAATTGCTTTTTTTTTTTCAATTTCACCATTCAATTAAATATAAAATTTATTTTCTATTTTAATTTTGATTCTCATTATTTTAATTGCTATTTTTTAAATCATTTTGTATAATTGATTTTTTTTTTCAATTTCATCCTTTATTATATGATTAATTGAGAATTAAACTTCAAGTTTTTTTCTAGATTTGGTACTTTGAGTCTAATGACTCAGGTCACGAGTTTGAAACGTTAACACGATTCTTTTCATAGAGAAAAGGGCTTTGTAATTCTCTTTAATTTTTTATCGAGTTATCAATTACATGATCTGAGGTCGGGTATGACAGGATATCTCGGGTTGGTTCAGCCCTAATTAAAGTGGTTACAGATTTATCATGATTTATTTTTTATGTCTTTTTTTTACTCTGTTTTAGAACCTGAATATCATTTTTTACACAAAAAAATAATTCAACCCCGATGTAAAGTGCAGACAAAAGTACTGTAAATGTAAATATTTCAAGTTACTGCAAAAAAGGTCTAATTTCAAATATTAGTTTAGCTAGTTTAGCTCTTGACATTATATTTGTAGTTGGTTTAATTTAAGTCGTTATATTTATCATTGAATTAGTTATGAAACAGTAATTCTTACTCTTTAGTAGGAAATCGGAGGCACCCAACTTCAATTTTGTGTAGTTGATATTGTCTTCTTCGTAAATTGATAGAATATTCTCTTAAAACGTAGTCGCTCTATACCTCTTTTATTAGAAGAAACAACTTTGAATTGAGAAGAAAGGAGTTAAAGTTGGAAAAGACTCTGGCCCTGATTTTTATGTTTTGTAGTGGTGAGAAAGAAAGAAAAAAAACCTATAACCTCACAAGAATCCTTATCTTCACCTAAGACTATTCTTTGAAAAGAGACTGAAAATGATGAGATGGAGTCGCTAATTTTCAATAAAACTTAAAAGGCATTAGTCGAGTGTGTTTGGCAGTGTAGTTATAGTTGTTTTTTAAATGATTTTTTGTGTCGAAATGCATATCAATAATATTTTTTTATTTTCTATATCAGCACATCAAAACAATTCAAAACATATAAAATATATTAAATTTTAATAAAAAAAATTTTAATTGTTTAATTTCGTGTCCAAATGCATATCAATAATATTTTTTCATTTTCTATATCAGCACATCAAAACAATTCAAAATATATAAAATATATTAAATTTTAACAAAAAAAAAATTTAATTGTTTGGGAACGCGGTTTACACCACGTTCCCAAATAGTTTCTTACTATTAAGTCATAAAACTATGGGATGTAAATGAATCATGGAAAGAAATTTAAATAAGATGGAACCACAGAAAAATACAAAGTTAGGTTTATTGCTAAAGATTTAAGCAACAGGAGACCTAGACTATTTTGACTCGTTCTCTTATCTTGCAAAAGTTGCATCCATAAGTTGACTGAGTATGTCCACTGTGTGAGTTAATATATAATTTCCATTCATAGAAAATTTAAATATTTTTTCAAGAAAACGAGATGTTCGTGTTAAAAAAAAAATATAAAAATAATATTTTTCTGCAAGAAATTTATTATATTAGCATCAAAATATATTAACTGTAAAACGTGCTTCAGGTTTGACTATTATTCTCCGTGTTAATGGTTTTGGCAGTTAAAATTTCAAAGTTAGGTTTGAAATAAATAATTAACTATAACACTCAGTTTAGGTTTAATCAAATCTATTTTCAAAATATTTTCCGTAGACATAAAAAAATAAATAAAGAAAACAAAGAAAGAAAAGAAAAGGAGGAAAGAACAACAGAACTGGGTTTAACCGAAAGCAACTTAGATTTCGGTCTCGTGCAGGCCTATAATTGCCCATCAGTTCTCGCTAAATTTAGGCCTTCAGCAACCGGCCTTTAACCCAAAACCTCCAAAGGCCCTAAACCGTAGCCCGCCCTCTTCCTCCTCAAATTATAGGGTTTTTCAATCAGACTCTCCTCCCTCCAAGCCCCGCCAAACTCCTCCCTCACCCCGCCAGAAAATCCTCTATTCACCGCCAAAAAAACCCCCATCTAGCAACAATACATCACCTAATACCTCTAACCACACTCTGAATGCATGGTTAAGCCGTGCCGTATCACTTCGAATGCATGATTAAGCCGTGCCGTATCGGATTCTTAATAGGAACCTGTCCCCCTAGTTTCTCGAATTTCCCTACAGATGAAGACGAATTCGAAGAAAACGATGGCAACGCAGTTTATGGACACACTCTCTCAAGCCAGCGGCCTTCTACCGTAGAAGGCCGAAGTTGGGCGTCTACCGTACACCGAATTTGGTTAGTTTTATCAGTACTGTGGATCGGTACCCGATAATTCTCAGAAATATGGGCGGTGACTTTGTCTGTTACACTCTGCTCTATGCAAGAAATCCCCATGATTCAAATCGCTGGTTCAGGTCAGCTTAAAGAAGGCTCGTTATTAAGCAATTTTTTGCGTCTCCGCCACTAAGAGTTTTAGGTTTTTTTGAACAGGATTCAAGTGGAGACGTGGGACGATATGGCGAAATTGTGCTTTCAACATCTAAAGCCAAATGATCACACATATGTCTCGGGCCATTTGGAGTCTTACTTCAAGGTTTCTAGCAATGGAAATCCAAAGTCCAGTTATAAGGTACCCCATTTGAATTATAATAGTTTGCTTGGATATGTCATTTAAATTTTTGAAAACTGCGTGGAATTATTAATGATTTATGCTTACTTATAGAAATAGAGGCTAGAGGCAGCTAGGTATTGATCGCGCTCAAGTAGCGGCTTGAAAAAAAAAAAACTTAAAAAATAATATTTAGATTCTTAAAACTTTTTAGCATTATTATTAAATTTTAGTTTTAGTTTACATTTAAATTAAATCATGTAATAATTGTTTCAACATGATTTTTTTTACTGGGTATGTTTAAAAAAAAATCGATTTCATATTAAAAATAAAATTAAAAAAAAAGATAAAAAAAAAGTCAAATAAACACAATGAAATTAAAAACATCATATTAAGGGATAGAATTAAAAGAAAAAAAAAGGTAAAAAGTTTTTATTATATAATAATAAATACAAAAATGATTTACTATCAACACAATATTGATAAAGGATAAAATTGAAAAAAAAATAAAACAAAAAACCCTAAAAAAATAAAACTTTTATATTAAAAGATTAAATAAAAAAACCTAAATAACCAGTTAAAAAAATCACATGTTTGAAAAAAAAACCAGACAAAAAGACCCGATGGAAGCCCATGCGCCGACCCCATGTCTTCTAGTTGTATTAATAATAAGGTAAAGATGGAGTAATGTACACTTAGATTTTAAAAGGAACAACCAAAGAAACTGATTCCCAACACAAACAATGCCTTAAAAAAAATAATTATATAATGAATTATGTATCCCAAAACAAACAATACAATAATTTATTAATGAATTATGTATATAATTATTTAACGGACTCATGTTTTCTACCCAAACCATTTCAGTTTTTTTATAACTGTGTATAATCATCATCATCAACGCACATAATATTTCACTGTCTAATATTTCTACCCAAACCAATTCTCCTTTCACTACTGTGCAATATCATCAACCGTTGATTTAGACTTAACTATATACTCTTCACTAAAATATGTTTCAATTAAATTATCAGGCTTGGAACTCACATCTTCACCTGACTTAACCACCAAGAAACCACTGTCTAATATTTCTACCCAACATCAACGAGTATAATATTTCACAGTCAAGATTTCTACCCAAACCAATTCTCCTTTCATCACTGTGCATCATCATCAACGCACACATCACTGTGCATCATCATCAACGCACACACGTCACGCCCAAAAAGCACAAGAAACGCACAAAGCACAGTAAACGCATATCATCAACAGAGAAGGAAAATCACATCGGGTGGGTCAGGTTCTACTGGAAGAGAAGCAATTGAAGAAAATGAGAGAAAGATGAAGAGATGGAGGGGAATTGAAAGCATATGTTTTTGATTAAACAAAAAGAGAAACAGAGCATGGGTTTGCTGTGTTTTTTTCACAGAAACCAAACAAAACAAACTCGATTTCTGTGAAAAAAGCATAGCATGGGAAAAATGGGTTTGGGTTTACTGTTTATGGGTTTGGTGTGTTTGGTTTCTGGGAAAAATGCAGGGGTTTTGGTTTTCTGTGTATGAGTTGCTTGGCGAATAGGTGGATTGGTAGGGAAGGAAACGGGGCCGAAGGGCGCCTTCAGCTTAATGAAAGAATGGTGATTCTTTGAGTTTG
>Ga0325400_1006096_pt1 | contig 11439 bp, 12 predicted proteins | sample PopdelMetagenome_2_FD_205662 | JGI IMG/M metagenome (GOLD analysis project Ga0325400, IMG submission 205662) | Populus deltoides microbial communities from Bellville, Georgia, United States - Xylem-PdKOR-R1 | ecosystem: Host-associated > Plants > Phyllosphere > Stem > Wood/Secondary xylem...
AAACAAACTTGGCTCAAGACAACAATAGATAAATCAAACAAAGCAAACTTAACCCGAGTCATCCTAGGTTAAGCCACGAAACCCGCAACCTAGCATGTGAAATTGAAATAGCCCTATAGAATTATAGAGATGGAAAAAAAGATCTAAAAAAGAACCTAAATCAACCTAGGCTAACATTTCAAATATGTAACTCAAGTCTTGAAATCAAAATTATCACATAGAAAGCAAATACGAAAAAATCATGAAAGCAAATTTTCGATTAACAAAATATTAAAAGATAAAATTTTTTTAAAAAAATCTCAATAAAAAAGAATCTAAAAGAAATATAAAAATTAAAAGTATAATAACTAAATTTAAAATAAAAATAAAATAAAATAAAATATTTAAGGATGCAATTGGAAAAAAAATCAATTAAAAAAATGATCAAAAAGAACAAAAAAAAATTGCAATGAAAAATTAAAAAACAAATCTGACATATAAAAAGATCAGAAGAGAATAATATTAAAAATAACTTTAATTTTATGAATTATTTAGAATAAACCAATAAAAATTAAAAATTAAAAATCACATATAAAAAAAATTAAAATCAAATGGTTGTTTGAAACTACATAGCAACAAGTATAGGAATTGAGGAAGAGAGAGAGGATGGAAAAAATCATCGATGTCAAAGTGCCCGTAATGGAAGGGCCACTATGAAGATTCAAACGCCAACACAAAAGCTTATGGTTAGCCAACAAATGACATTGAATGTGCCACCTGAAAACTTGATCACAACCATGCACAACCGCATGAATAGAACACAATATTGGAGTTCAGTTTTGTGGCCATGAGTTCAGTTTTTTTGTTAATATATAAAAAAGTTCAATGCAACGGGAAAATTTAGATTAGTCTCGCTATCTCAAAATTTGACCTTGTACATTTCAAATGCGCATCCCCAAAGGACTGAAAAACTACCAAGTTTCTACCGTGACTATCACACAGGCGGACGCATTGCCACAGACTGCAAGAATGAATGTAACATTTAAACTAAAAAGATTGGAAAGATTGGAGGATATGGACAAGTAGGGATGCAGCATTTACCATCCAGAAAGTAAACCACCGGCAACTATGTGAATAGAGTTACAACATCTCTACGGTATCCTCTTACGATTAAAAGCCTTGGCACATTCTCTACTAATAGATCCATGTACTCCATGTAAAAGTAAGCAGGGTGGTGTACTGGAGGCGGGGGCAGACTCACTAGCACAACAGCAGCCATTCTAGAGTATCTCAATATCGTTGAATTTAGCTTCAGGGTGGTGTAAAGAAACTTCTCTACCTGTTGCTCGTTCACTACTACAGGTTTCCCATCAGCCATCAGCTTATTCTCATCCCCCTGAGCCGCCCTCTTCATCTCAGCTAAGTAGCCAGCAATGCGCTGCTGAGCAGGTGTAAATGATTCCGACCATTCATCTTGTTGAGATCCACCCTCTATTTGCACATCCCAAGATTTCATAGATATTACAATCACTTCAGCCTGCATCCGAAGATCATAGAGAAACTTCTTCACATCAGCTTTGAGTTCCTCTGCATCTGAATCCTCCTCTGCAATGCAGAAGACCTGAATCTTACAATTCTCAAAACTCTTCTTAGTACGAAGGAGCTGGGAAAGAAGAAGCATTAGACCACCATCTCTTACAATCCAATACAAATCAATAGTTCCGTACTGCATTTGATACTCATTGGGCCACTCATCAAGACCCTTGACAATAACAACAGCTTTGTTTGCAACGATGCAGTCATTGATTATTCCAACAAAAGTGGCAGGTATTTCTTTTAAATTTTCACGACGCCAGATTTCAGGATACCGCATCACCACAATGTTGGGCTTCAGGTTACCAAGGCCCATAGTCTGGACAATTCCACGAAAACCTTCAGACATATTGGGGGCTACAACTATTTCTGCAACGCCCTCACAGCACTTGTAATCAATGTAGGTGCTTAGTTGCTTACAGGCTGCCTTAGCATCTTCAGCATGTTCATGATAGTCTCCATCTAGTATAGAGACAAATATGGACATCCCACGGCCTTTCTTCTTCATGCAGTTGGCAAAGTCGGCAAGCTTGGGATGGCAGGGAACATTTTCTGGCAGCTTTCCCCATGGCCGGCAGAATACAAGAGGGATTGGGTACCAATTTTTTGGGTGCACTTGGTTAGCTGCAAGTAATAGTGAGATATGTCAAACACAATGAAAAGGCATGCATGCACACAAGCACACATAGGTAATGAGAAGAGAGAAAAAAGAAAAAAAAAATAAGACACTAAAAACATATTGACCAAATTCCTTGTGCTCAAGATGTTTGATAGAAGCAGTACTGACTGTTCATAGAAAATTGCCATAATAGGCCACCAAGCAGAGCACATAATGCTTTCAATATTCACCAGTGAGATGCAATGACTCAAGAACTCTAAACTTTGTCATACAGCGAATTTAGGACAGACACTACCTCCCAGCGATCGAAGACTGCGAAGAGCTAGTTGAAAATATGCACTCTTGAAGCCATCACCCCAGTCCCCAGCCTTTCCTTTAATGCTGACATAATAATAAATGAGGCTTGCTAGTGCCAGAGACACAACAGTGAACGACCAAGAAATCAAGAACATGATAACTGCAGTAAACCAGCGAAGGCAGGTAAGATCCTGAAACAAACACAAACAACTTCCAAGCATGCATGCATATACAAAAGGACATTAAATGTATAAAAGCACACACCAAGCTTATAGGCACCAAAATATTGAGTACCACAGTTATACTAAATCTTGAAGATTCTCCCCAAATGGTGCTTGCTTTGAAATCCTAATTAGACCTAAGGCTAGTAAATAGGAATATGAAAATGAACCTGGCATAACCATATTTGTCAAATCACGATTTGAATCGTTAATAGGAAAGCTCATTTTCTGAATAGTGAATAGTAAGATTCGGAAATGCCATAAATTTATTAAACAAAAACATAGAACAATAATAAATATACTAAAATAAAGCATCCGTGATTTATGCAATAATATGATTCAAAGTGTTAGTTCAATAAGTAACTACTACCTAGCAGTAACTCACCAACGTCTAAGTTCTAAGATTCAAGAAACTCCATGGTTTTAGAATTCAAAAGATTAAATTCTAGAACCCTGTGTTGAAATAAAAGATAAAAAAGTACTTTTATAAAATATCTAATGGGTTATATTAAAAAGCACTTTTAAGTCTGAGTTGAAGCTTCTTTCTCTACAAATCCTTTGTACATCTACAATTTTCTATCGAATCTGCTTTCTCTCTTGCAATTCCTCCATCTTTTTTTTTTTTTTTCCAGAATTCCCTTCTTTCAGATTTGATATTTTTGGGGCAACTGAGTGAATTGTACAAAACACACAACTCAGGACGATTTAAGATGCGATTCTTGTATAAATCCAATTCATGTGCCCGAGTCAAATTTTTTGCTGTGTGAATCAAACAAATTGTATAAATCCAATTCATGTGCCCGAGTCAAATTTTTTGCTGTGTGAATCAAACAAATCGTTCACGTGCAATTCAAAAAACCATGGGCATAACTAATCCCAAGTTGACAAGCAAAGCAACTAAATAGGAATAAACTATTAAAGACTTAAGATGCTAATTCCTAGACCTACCAAATATCAAAATGACCACAATACTCTTGTTTTGCTGGAATGTGTTCAAATAACAATTTTGCCCCTGCTTACAAAATAATCTATGATTCAAAAACTTTAAACCCCAAACCAAGAAATCTACCATAACAACTTGTTTCTTGATGAAGAACCATCTAATGCAGCCTTGGGTTTCCAAAGAGAGTTCTTTAAGTATAACATAGCAACTCCATCAATCTCAAGTCTAGCTTCAAGTGTTCATACATGTATATCACCCAAAGCGATCCACTATTAACATGATGAGCATAATATTTCACCTTAATTTAGTGCACCCAAAGCATTTACGATTGAACAAAGCCAAAAGCACAGGTCGAGATTGAGGTTGAGGTTCATTTATATGCACATATTCCCAAAGCAATCCATTTTTAATACACATGGGCATTAACCTCACACATTACAGTGATTAGTATGACATTCCAGAAAATATAGCTGAAATTAACACACTAAAGCATTCCAGCTTTTAACAAATAAAGCCAAAAGGTTGTAACAGAAAGCTTTCTGCATTTCCAAATAGTAGAATGGACATCACATTTCCAAAAGCATCCGATGAGAGTATTAAACTCAGGCTGGCGAAGAGGACATTACTGCATATTTGTTCTTTTGGGACACTATTAAGAACTCAGAGAGAAGAAGCTATAAGGTGCGGAAACACCACAGTCCTAAGGCCTCTCTAGGCCCTAAAAAATAATACCAGTAGCAAAACAATATGTGATTCTTTTTTCAAAGGGAAAAGTAAGAGGCATACCTATGCATAGTGATGCTCCAAGAAGAGAGAGGCTCCAATGGTGAATTTTCCACCGTGGTCGCCAACTGGGAGCATCTAGAAGATCTAGAAGGAAGCAAGACAAGTTCACGCCAGCATAACATAAAAGGTAAAACATAGTTACAGTTGGTGTGATAAGATCTAAATTCCCAATAACAACACACCCAACACAGATAAATGCAGTAAAGAGAGTAGCAATGTGTGGCTCATGTCCATCTGCAACTTTGAAATAGTTAAGAACAGGGAGAATTTCATCATTGGCTATGGCTGCAAGCAGGCGTGGGGCACCTGTCATGCTTTGAAGAGCGGCACCCAAGGTTGAAAGAATGATACCAACGTAGATGATGGCAGGGAAAGGCCAGGCAACAGTAGCTGTAAGTAGCCTGCATAAAAAGTACAGTTCAGCAGTAAAACAGAAATTGTGGAGAGTTTTGATGGAGTCCAAATTCTACAACTCAAACCAACATACTGACCATATATTATTCTCTTCAGCAGAAATGACCATGATGCCTAATGTATATTCAAAATAAAAAGGAGGCAACAAATAACTGGGATGAAAGTATCACCATGTGAAGGAAAAAACTTAAAAAATTCTAAACTTATGGACATGTTGATACCATCCAAAGTGTACATGAGGAACCGAAAGTGACTTGCTAATAAAGCTATTGAAGACCCAGGCTACCTAACCTACTTTGAAGGCATTTAGGAATTCCCAAACCATAACCATGCATTCTCATATCATATCTTTCTTTTTCTAGCATGACAAGACATAATCCAGGCATCAGCATGATTCAAAGTTGTTAATATCTTTACTTAAAACATGATTTTTTTTCCCATACAATCATTAAATTCAAACAGTATTTTACAATTTTTATTAATCATGCAAGTATGAGATGAAAGAATGAATTTTAATGAAAGGTAACCTGAATTAACATTGGTAACTGCATCTTTCTCTAAATTTTTACAATATCTCCTATTCTATACATAACTAGAGATTTTAGAACAGAGATTAATTCTACAGAAATAAATTTTGAATAATACAATAATCAGTATGTGTGATAGAAGCCTTAGAACTAGCATAGGCCTAGTAACACTTTCTATATTTAATGCATCAGACCTAAATAGGTAAAACTAAACTAGGACCAGTAAAACTTTAGAAATCTAACAATGCATTAAGAGCATTTAGTATAAGCATTTATTGTATGTAACACACCAGCAATATAATGAGTCCTAAGTCACAGCATAAAGATGCAATCCACAAATTACATAAAGGTGCAAGCCACTAAAGAAAATAAAAACGAAGAGCACAGCTACAATCTCATGAGAAAATCCATCATACGAACAAAGCATAAAGATGCAATCCACAAATTACCTAAAGGTGCAAGCCACTAAAGAAAATAAAAACAAAGAGCACAGCTACAATCTCATGAGAAAATCCATGATATGAACAAAGAAAACTCTGCTAGTCAATGATATAATTAACAGAAACTAGGTGACAACATTATTCCAGTAGACAGTTAAGTGATGATATATTTATGCAGATATGCTTTGCTAGGTATTAATATATAACTACAAGGCACTGAAGAAAGATATAACCGATAAGTGGCCTTGCAAATGCCCGGTCACTTGACTAAAAGTTGAATATTGTTAGTTACTAGAGAAGAGGGAAGTTTGTGATCCACAGTTTAAAGCAAATATCGAGGGATTTCATTCCACATTTGAAGAGGGGAAAATGTAAGATGTTCACAGCAAGTACGAAGGCTACTTGTGTAGAAGGCCATGCAAAATACCTGTCTGTCAAGAGAGCATCTCTAGTTGCAAGTGCTCCAAAGAATAACACAGACACTAGATATAGTGCAGTGGTTGCAAGAGTTGCAGCCAATGTACCGATGGGAATTGAACGTTGTGTGTCTTTAAGTGAGGCTGATCTATTAGAGCCCGCCATAATTCCCGTTACAGCAGGGAAAAATAGGCCCACCAATGCACTGAAAGAAATTAAGAAAAAAAAATGAGAAAAGGCATAAAAAAATTCATCTCACCCCTATTTCAAGAAAATGCATTTCCATGCTTTAAAGGAATGTGTTGTTGACACAATAGAAGTGTAACCAATAGAAGTGTTTTGGTAAGGGCCCGAGGCATAGTATTGTCTAACTGAGACATGAAAACCATGAAAAATTCAACTTCTTTTAACACCCATTAGCAAGATAATTGATTGAAATGCTTACAGCTATACACGATTGCATAATGCCCAACAGTTCCAGTGATGGTAATTAAAAAGAGAATGGTGTGTGCCTTGGGAGGGTGTGGCAGAAAAGCAAAGTGTATCAAGCTGGAAGGTAATTCCAGGAACTTTAAAATCCATTAACTAGGGCAACTAAGATGATATAAATTAGATATTCACAACTGCTGGACCATTAGGCGTTTGTTCATTATTCTTTTTTCTAGTGATGACATAAACTGTGTTTGGTTACCTGAACATGAAAAAAAAGGTGTAAAGTAGAAGAATCAAGTCAACCAGCTTCTGCTCCATGGTTATGGATCTCCAAATTAGTTTTCCATTCTACATTCCTTGAACTGTATAAGGAATAAGCATATTTCTTTCCAAACAATGTACAAAAATCTCTCATTCAAATTCAATTGCAAGTGTTCCCAACAGAAAACAGAGTTCAGATTGCTAAACCAAAGGAAAGAAGCATCTTCCGGCAACTTTGTTCAACAGTTGGAAATTAATATATACCAGATTATTCTGGTATTACAATAAAACGGGAAGTACATCACTTAATAATATTGCAATCAGGTCCATTTATGTTATTAACTTCAACAATCAACAAATACTATGAGATTGAAAATTCTTGTCGTAGCTTACTTGAAATTCCAGTAGACCTTTCCTTCAGGATCAGGTATGCCAGCATTATTAGTAAATTGATAATCTGAACTCCAGTTTTCTTTAAAACTTTCCAAACTCAAGCCCGTGATTCCATCTGTTAAAATCATGGAAAGAGAAGCATTTAGTTTTATTTCTCCACCAACCAATAAGAAAGAACAAGGAATAAGAGTGAAAGCAAGACCATGAAAACATCAATCACACGTACATTTACAATTAAAGTTGACAGTTATTAGCATATAGGTTAAGGTCAAAAGTGAATCCTGATGTACCAATCAAAGAAATTGTTTGCCTTGAACTTAAATCAGAAAAGTAACTTGGCTACACTATGCTTTATGCAGAGATGCAAGTGGATAGTGAAATTCCATTGAGTTCTAATGCCACCAACAATTCCAAAGAGATCCAAAGCCACCAACCTATAAAGCTCAACACTAATAATGTTCATCATGGAAGTCCAAACAATACTGTTAAAGTCAGAATGAATGGTTCACTGTTTATTCATTGACTAAATGTATCTAAACAATAATAAATTAATAAAAAAAAACACACATAAAACATGAAGAAGAACGAAGACTCAATAAACATAAGCAGCTAGATCTAAGAGAAAAAATGGTGCAAAAGCCTTCAAACAATGACAAGAAGAGGCTAGATGATAGCAATCTCCAACACTTTGACAATGCAGCACTAACCATTGACAAAGATCCTGTACAAACCGTCCTATACGAGATACAAAGATATGCAAATGAAAACTCCTTGTCTTCACAGGCATAGGTAAACCCCAAAGTAGGAGTAAGAAGGATACAATAGGATGATTAATTAAAACATTCGAAGTGAGTTAACCAACAATGTACAATGCCATCTAAATTGATTTATGAGATGCACAGCTGAACAGGGAACATATGTTTTCAACTTCACAGATGCTGCAAATCTCTGTTAGGCGAGGCAAAATCCATTTATCTCGTGAAAAGAGAAAAAATACATCCAAAAGATGGACAATTAAAAGTTGTAAACATCCCAGCAAAAAACCAAACCCTTTAATGAACCAAAAATACATTCTGCTAGTCACAGAGCTGATAACCAAAGCATTCAATTTCCTCCTTATGAAAGATGCACTTAAGATCTAAAGCTCTATCTCAGCCCATGGCTTTCAATAATCATCAAGTGTATTCATCTATAGATAGATAGTTCTAAATCAAAGGTTTTAATGTCAGAACACAATTTTAAGTTCAGGATTCATAGTTATCAAAACTGAGCTAGATATTGAAGCTGTCAAGGTACCAGGTCACTGATTGAACTCGTGAATCAGATAAAACCCACAAGTAAATTCGCAAATTTATTTATATGTTATCCATAATAATTACTAACCAAGGGTGGCAAAAGCCAACCCAAATCTATCTATTTTAAAGGGGCATGGGTCATAAAAGTGTCGGTATAAAATTTAAACGGATCACTAATGGATTGACCCAAAAATATTCTAAGATAAATGGGATGGATGGGGTTGGGTAAGGGTCACCCATCTGACCCATTAACAGATATAGCTCAAAGAAATGTAAAAGCCTTCAACATCAGCCAATTCTTATTCCATGAGGGACTTCAATGAAGCAACATCGGGGAATTTCCCGTTCATCATATGGACCGACCCCATCAAATTTCATAGCTGGTTATTTGATTTGAGAGGGAAAACAAAATTTTTACTAATTTTCATTTAGCCCCTCAATTTTTGAAAAACTTAATTTATTTTTCCAACAAATGAGTTCTTATTTGAAAGCTATTTATACTAAATATATTTTAGTCCCTTAATTAAAATTTTCTTTTGCAATCAAGTCCCTGCACATCAAACAGTAAAATTGGTCAAACAATTTAAATGGGTTGATGGCTAGGTTAAGTGGGTTTAAGCGGGTGTAGGTACCCATTGAAAAAATAAATGGGTCATAAAAGGGTATGCACAGAACATTGCCCATACCTATTTTGACCTAACTCATGCCCACCCATTTGCCACCTCTATTACTAACTCAAATAATATTTATATTTAAAACATGGCATATAATATTATCAAATTTAATTTCAAGAATAATTAAAAACATAAACAGAGAAGTATTGCTAAGTTGAAAACAAAATACTTAGAAAACAAACTGCTTCACTAGGTCGTCTGGTTGGTTAACTAGTCTGTCTGCCCAAACAAATTTTGTTTCTCATTAGGTTTTTGTCTTTAACAGTTCAATTCAAAATTCAAAATACTTTAGGCTACGATCATGAACATGGCAAGTCTTTTTTCTGATTCTGATAGTTAATATAGGTCAATGTAGCTATCAAAACTAAATTGTAAAAGACAACCGTGAATTGAAAAAACTACAGTGTAGCTAATTATTTTCCTCCAGAGTTAGAATGGATCAGGGTGTAGTCTAAAAAACTCCACGTATGTACTCATCAACATTAAATTTGGTCAAGGATTTGGAACATGTACTCCAAAACATCATTCCAATGCCAGACTTCTATCGTATTTAAATGCTCAATGCATCACCCAGAGTAGCTATGACAAGTAATAGGCAAACATTACCAAGAAAGAAGAAGAAGAACTTAACAATTTAACACTCACCGGCAGGGTAATCCTTCTTCGCCAAAAATATCCCAATAAATATGCAGAACAACGAGAACAAAACAGGAATGAGAAAAGCAGGTGCAACTCGATTGATCATCTTCACACCACCAAACACAATAAAGCATATGAGAATTGTCACAACAATCCCATAAATTTGCAGATCATGTGAACTTGGACTTTGTATGGGATGTGCAACTTCTGTTCCATTAAATGTTGTTATAGCCTCTACAGGGAAAACATGAACAGCCAAAGATATAAATTATCAGTGTTCTTTAACATTTTGAGATGGTAAGGTTAGATTCATGCTAACAGCTACCAATCATATATAATATCAACAGAAAACTCTGAATCTTTACCTCCGAATAGCCCAGCAGCAGGAAAGGCATTTAAAAAGGTTTCTACAGCTCCCAACACATAGCTAAAACAATGAGTAGAAGCAAATGAAAAGAATGATGTCAACACCAATACTTAGCGTATACAAATAGGCTATAAAGATAATAAAACTAATTGGAACCTCAAGTCCTAGAACATGGTCTAGGGCATTAACCATACATAACATGGTGGCATCAGAAAAGGGACAAGATATACTCACAGAGCTCCAGCAACTGCATTCCCAAGGAAGAAACATAATCCAATACTCACTCCAATCTCAGGACCAAGGGCACGACCAATGAGATAATATGGGCCCCCACCCTATATATAAGGTTCATACAACAAGTGACTTGCTTAAAAACTATTCCAAAATTGAACTTGTCATCAGAAGATAACAACTATAAGAAACTGAAAATGAGAAAAAAAGCAAACAACATGCTTAACAAACTGTAACTCAAGAAGTGTTGTTGATGCAATCAACAAGAGAGAGGCTTAGAAATTATTTTCATTTAACTTTAAATCCCAAATAGTTTATATTTCTTGTAATTCTAGTCCATTGAAGAATACTATTTAGTTTAGAACTATTGGTGCTTTGATGCCTATAAAAGGAGCATATTTTCAGTGTAATTGGAAATATTTTGATAATGCGATTATGAGTGTTTTGGTTTTGTTTGAGAGCTGCAGCCTTGAGTGTCTTTTTCTCTTTTCTCTACGTGCTATTTTCTTCTCCTCTTTCTTATTGCCTACCTACTGCACTATCTGGTAGGTAATATTTACAGCCTTAATTCAAATACTAAATTCTACTAAAACAATCCCCTTATCATTCATAAATCCACATTTATGAAACCGTAACTCACCAAATCCCTTGTGGGACATGATGACAAAGTTGTCCTGTTGTTAAGAGATTGGGAGAATCAAGGCGTGTATTTTTTTAATAGAATGCATGATGAGTTGCATGGAAAGATTTCTAAGACATAAAGAGAAGATAGAAAAGTACAATGATAATTAATTTTCTCTATTAGCTCAAATGCTAGAGCAAAGGACAAAAAATTGTCATGGACCTCAGTTGAGGAAAAATGTTGTAGATAGAGAGGGGAAAGAAAGAAAGGCAAGAGAGAGAGAGTGTGT
>Ga0325400_1006098_pt1 | contig 11436 bp, 19 predicted proteins | sample PopdelMetagenome_2_FD_205662 | JGI IMG/M metagenome (GOLD analysis project Ga0325400, IMG submission 205662) | Populus deltoides microbial communities from Bellville, Georgia, United States - Xylem-PdKOR-R1 | ecosystem: Host-associated > Plants > Phyllosphere > Stem > Wood/Secondary xylem...
GTATGCCGAAACACTCGCTGGTCTTCATGTCGTCGCTTTCGCCTGCCTCATGATCAAGCAGGCCGCGGCGCTCGCCGCAGGTTCATAACAGCCCCTAGTCGAATAGTCTCCCTTCCGTGCCGTGGTGGGGCGCCTACTTACTTCGTGAGCAGCTTGCTTTTTGCTGCATCAAACTCCGCTTGGGTCAGCAGACCCTCCGCTTTCAACTTACCTAATTTTGCAAGCTCGTCCGCCATCGAGATGGGCAAGGCTGTCGATACAGCGGTAGCTGATACAACAGGCACAGCGGCTACCATGGTTGTGGCCGCAGGTCGAAACGCCCGATTCATTTGAAGCCGCACGGTCTTTCCGTCCCGTATTAGTTCGAGAGGATAGGTGGGCGTCTTTGCCGCTTTCGCGGCTGCGTCGAGCAGATCCTCGCCATTCTTGAAGCGCTTCTGAGCGATCGCCGTAACAACATCTCCCGGCATGACACCGGCTTCTGCGGCAGGCGTATCTGCCGGCACCGATTTGACCCGCAACACGACATATTTGCCGTCTGGAACCCCATCAAAATCAGCACCAAAGTAGGCATGGTTAGGATAAGTCGTGCCTACAGGAACGACTCCCCCAGCGGCGCTCATGAATTGCATCGCACCGTTATGAAATTCAGGGCCAGAAAAATCTGTGCGCTTCATCTGGCCAAAGGCCATTTGTAGCTCCATCCATCCAGACGCCTGAACCCTGGATACTCCATTTACCGTTGCGGCATTGTATTTGAAGAACCGCCTTGGAGGCGTCGAGTAGCTGTTGCCCATAAGCATCTGCCCAAGAAGCGCTTGGCCAAAGTTCATAGGCGCCTCACATACAACCTCTGACGAGGTCGATGATACAACGGTCCATTTGCTATCTAGACAACGCGATGCAAGCTTACCGACAACCTCTGATGGCGGCTACGCAAAGACCATTTCTGTTGTCCCCGAAGGCGTAACAGCATGAAATTCGTCGGCATGAGCCGGTGCGACATTCGACGCTATAGCACCGACCGTTAGGAAAAATAACTTACGCATACCCCCCCTTAATCCATCGCGAGCGTCCCCCGACACTCAACGATGCTCATGGCTCTGATGGCTCTCGGTTTGCAATAGACAAGTTCAGTGCCGGCTCTGCTGAACGATGGTGTGAAATGGCCAAAGCGGCTGAGTAAATCAGCCGTTGGATTCACTCTCGTTCAATATCGCGGCTTATAGGGCTTATACGTCGACGTCGTTGCTGGCGCTTTGTAAGGATCGACGGTGCCGACCCTGCCGTTATATGGATTAACGTTGCCACGGGTTGACCAATTGTCGAGTTTAGTGCTGTTCGGATTGGTACGCTGATGCGACGGGACATAGGTGCCATCGGAGCGGGTATGTGCCCGGACCGCTGTGCTCTGGGCTGAGGCAGCCGTCGCAATAACTGACGCTGCGATAAGTGCGATGAAGGTCTTCATTTTTGTCTCCCTGTTAGTCAGGGAATGCTGTGCGGCTTCCCATGGCAAGTCAACCTATGCAATCGTTAGCGATTACCATCGCTTAAGCCCTGGAGCTTGACGGAATATGGCTCGATAGGAAGGATGCTCCTAACTCAATAGGTCAGGGCACTGGGGGCAAAAATGATCGCACATTGGGTCACGGCATTTGTAGCTCTTGCTTCCATCACGTTGCCCGGATCTGCGAATGCCAAGGGCCGCCTCAGCGATGCCCAGGTTAGACAGCGCATTATCAAGGCATCGATCAGTGAGTATCCCGGCAACTGCCCATGTCCGTACAACTCGGCCAGCAATGGATCCCGCTGCGGTCGCCGCAGTGCCTGGAACCGGGCCGGCGGCTATGCACCGATGTGCTATGCCTCGGACGTCACCGCATCCGATGTGAGGGCATGGAGGGCCAGCCATTGAAGGTTCAGCAGACGCCGGCCACGAGCCCTGACATGCTCATGGAGACACACCCTTGAATATAACCTGGCGTGCTACCGCCATTATCGCAGCGACCCTGGCGCTGGCCGCAATTCAGCCAGCCGCAGCGGCAACCAACTGCCCGACGCATTTCGCTGGTGGGCTCGAACCCACGCTGGTCAATCCAAAACTGGCCCGCGCTGCGACCGAACTGTGCAACCAGCGCTTCGTCGTCCTGCATTCCGCAGCCACCCGGACCCCACTCTACGTCGCGGAGCATCTGACGCGTGCCGGGATCGCGGCCGCACGCGACTACGACCAGCGTGACAACCGCTTCCATGCTGATCCTCGGCTGCGTCCTGTCGACCGAGCGGAGCTGGCGGATTACGTGCGCTCAGGCTTCGATCGTGGCCACATGGCCCCCTCAGGCGACATGACCGACGAGGTTTCGGACTATGAGAGCTTCAGCCTCGCCAACATCGTCCCGCAGATCGGGGCGCTGAACCGCAACAGCTGGGCGGACATGGAGAACTACGTCCGCACCCTGACGACGAAGCTGGGCGACGCCTATGTCGTCACGGGGCCGGCCTATGAGGGCAAGACCATCAAGGCGTTGAACGGGCGCGTGCTGGTGCCGACATCGACGTGGAAGGCGATGTACGTGCCAGGCCAAGGCGCTGGCGCCTGGATTGCCACCAACACCGCGAACCCACGCTGGCAGGTTGTTTCGATCGCAGAACTGGCGCGTCGGACCGGGATCGACCCGTTTCCACGGCTGGCGGCTGCAACCAAGGCCAAAGTCCCCGCATTCCCCAACTTCGGGCGCGAGCGCGCTAAACGTGACAGGTGAGCTGATGACGATGAAGCCCTTTGCCGATGACTCCGCCTCGACCACGATCGGCGAGCTAGCCGCCGAGAACGGTACCAGTGCGGTCGCGCTGTCTGGATCGCTCGAGATTACCCGTGACAAGGCGGGGCTGAAGCGGGCGCAGGCGCTGAAGGCGTTGGCGGAGGCAATATGCCACGAACTGGAAGCGGGCGACTTGCCGGATAACGTTGAGGTCGCGGCTGCTAAGACGGAGGATGTCGCGAACCCGTTCGCCTGATGGCATCGGCATAGCCAGGTAACTGTCGACCCCTTCCCCTTTCCCATTCCTGCAGCGATGGCGTTCATGTCGGCGATGGTGAAGGGTGATCGCGGCGGCGTTGCGGCGACTTTCAACGAGATCATCCATCAGTTGCGGCCGTCGGGTGCGATGTCGGACTTTCTCGCCGCCTGACCCCATTGACGGCAGCTTCACTGTTGAGGTCTATTCCATGGCTTGAATCGGCTGTCGGAGCAGGTTGCAATAATGCGGTGTGCCTGGTTGTGATCGTGCCGTTCAACCGAGGAGGCGTTTTGCCGCCATTCCTTGGAACAGAGCCCGGCGATCTCGCCGCACAATCGCCATACCAGGCAACTATGCTCGAGGTCGTGGAACGGTTCGGATACACAACACCTCGATGTGACATCCTTGACGGGCTACTTCGTTTCCGAGCGCACCTTCGAGGGTTGGGCATCGGTGAGGGATTCCAGTGGATAGATGGGTCCTTCGTCGAAGATGCAGAAACAACGAAGGGCCGCGCCCCCGGGGACGTGGACATAGTGACGGTTGCTCGCCGCCCCTTGGATGCGGCAGATGACGTGAACTGGGACGCTTTCGTCGACGCCCACCTCAGCGATATTTTTGACCCCGGCTGGACGAAGGCCACGTTCAGATGCGATGCTTATCCCATCGACCTAGATGGCGACGCAGAAGCCGTTGCGGAGCTATCCGCGTACTGGTTTGGACTCTTTTCTCATCAGCGCGTTACATTGCGGTGGAAAGGTATTGTGACAGTCCGGTTAGAAGATGACGATCGCTTAGCGGCTGCGGAACTTGCGCGGAGAGCAGCGGCATGCCCGTGAGTTTCGAACGTGATCTGCTTGAGAGCGATCTTGCCGCGGTTGACGGACTCCTCAGGCGTGTTGGGGGCCGGGATCGGCTCGCTCGCTTGACCCTTACAAAGCGGAAGGGCTCTATCGAAGCGGAGCTGCAAAAGCTGGCCGGTACGCGGCATACGACTGCGAGTGTGCTTCTTTCGTTTGATGGTGGGCCGGTTCGAGGATCCTACGGTATAGACGCAGACTTCGCTGGCCGCGCGCTACAGGATTATCAGGAGCTTCTCGCAAAACAGGCCGCTGCTCACGAGACTGGTGGACTTGCTCGTATGGGCCCTGTGCCCGACCGACAGCTATCAAGACTGAACATCACCAACGTGGTTCACGGATCGTTTGGCTTTTTGCTCGAAGAAGACGGCGCTGATCAGCCTCAATTGATCGACAGCGCGCTACTTGTTTCCGTCAAGCGCATTACTGATCTCTTGCAGGCGTTTACTGACAGTAATCAGCAGACATTTGAGCAAGCTCTAGCTGAAATTGATCCAAGAGTTTTCATTAGCCTAAAGAAGTTCATTGAAGACTTGTATCGTGGCGGCGCGACTCTAAAATTGATAGAGGATGACAGACAGGTTGTCTTTGACAATACTGCCGTTAATATTGCGCGTGAGCGAATAGTTGCCACTGATGTTTCTGATGACGAGGTGGTCCTAGAGGGCGAATTGCTTGGAGTAGTACCAATTCAACGACGCTTTGACTTCAGGGTTCATCCGTCTCAGGAAGACATAAAAGGCAAGGTGGGCGAACGCTTTAGCGTCGACTATCTTGAGCGTCTGCACAAGGAGCAGACAATGGTTGGCCAACCGGCAAAGGCCACGCTTAATCGCAGAACCATTCGGCGGGTTGACGGCCGGCTGACAGAAGAGTGGACATTGACTGACTTGGTATTGCTCAGCGAGGTGTGAGGCCAATATTTCCTCAACTCACGAACATTGCCTCTACGATCGCTTGCATCAGCACTCCTCGAGGCACTGGCACGCTGCCGGACGTTTACCCCGCGTTCTCAGCCCGACGCTGACCATACAGTCCGATCCATTGCCGCCCATGCTGGGTCCGCATAAGCTACGTGTATGGACCCCGTCAGTTCCGACACTGAGCAAGACCTGAAACGGCAGCAGGCAACGGCCGAGATGGCCTACGCATCCAGGCAGCTTGCGGCGAACCTGATCCGGGTAGTGCGTGGAGCCGGTCGCCCGTTCCAGCTTGGCGACCAGTGTGCTGACTTCCTCAACGTAGCCCAGGCGTATCGCGCCGCTCATGGTGTCTGGCCGACCGAGGAGATGCACGACTGGCTGTCCGTCAGCAGTGATGTGGACGAACGTGTGCGGGTCGGAGGCGCCGATGCCGCGAAGATGCGGGCTGTAGACGACATCATCGCCGGCTCGCTGCAGATGGCCGCCTCTCGCTTGCTCTCCCAACGAACGCAGGAAGCGGCAGGTAAAAGCGAGATGGTCCGTGGCATCAACGCCCGTGAAAAAGCGCTCGATCTCATGAGGAGCACGATGCGGTTGGATGCCAAGAGCCCCCGGCCAGTCAGTCGACGTGCGTTATCTAGGAAGAAACTAGGCAGCTGATCGTTGACCAAGTTCCAGCATGGAGGCGGACCGTTGCAATCCATCGGCAAGGCTGCGCATCCTCCCTGACATAGGGGAGCGGCGTCGATGCGACTGACGATAAGCATGGTGATTGCAGGGCTGCTGCTGCCACAGCCAGGTACGGCACAGATACGCAATACTGATCGAACACCAGACGGGCTGTGTCGGCGTCCAGCTGCATTGCCGACCCTCCGGCCTGAGCCGAAACTGGACAAGGCGGGCAATCAGTACGGCAAGGGATCGTTCCGGCCCGCTCCACCCATAGTAACGTCAGCAGTACTGGCGCCGCCACCGCCTCCGCCGCCACCTCCGCCAGTTGACACATCACGGATCACGCCGCCCTCTATGCCTGTGGCACCGCCTGCGCCCGCGGCACCGCCTGCGCCTGCGCCTGGCTCTTCGATCGTCGTGACCGGCAACAGGGTCAGCAGCGACGACATTGGCCGGTTCCCTGAGCCAGCACCGTCCACCGATGCGAAACGACCGGAAGGATCTGCCTTCACGCGTCGACGCCCATCGCCGAGCCAGCCGCGTGCTGATCTGCTAACGGCCGGCGAACACGACGATCTGCTCAATCCGGAGCTATACGCGGCCTATGTCGACCGCTTCCTAGCCCGGGAGCCACTCGACGGTATCCCGCAGGTCGACACGCAAAAGACCCTCACGGTCGCGGTTCGTGATCGGCGCGGGCAACCAGTGCCGTTGGCGCCGGTCACATTGACCTGCGCTGACGGCAATACGCTGACGCTTGCCACCGTCGCAGACGGAACGGTGACCTTCTTCCCCTCGCTCGATCGTCTTGGGGACAATGTCCGCATCGGTGTGCCGGGCGCTGCCGTACGCCGTGTTAGCGCAGATGGCGCCAGCACACAGACGATGACGGTTACCTCGGCGAAGCCTGTGACGACCGCCCTTGATCTAGCTGTGGTGCTCGACACGACGGGCAGCATGGACGACGAGATTGCTTTCCTACAGACGGAGCTGCGTGCGATCCTCGACCGGGTCCGAGCCAGGCATCCCGGCCTATCCCTCCGTATTGCGCTGATCGTCTACCGCGACGAGGGCGATGATTACGTCACACGTACCTATCCATTTACCAGCGATCTCGCTGCTCTGCAGCGCAATCTAGCTGCTCAGTCCGCAGGCGGTGGCGGCGATACACCCGAAGCGGTCGAGCAGGCGCTTGCCCGAGCGGTGGGGCTCGACTGGCGTCTTGGCGCAGTTAAGTCGCTGCTATGGGTCGCGGACGCGCCACCCCATGCTGATGACATCGCCCAAAGCTGGCAGGCGGTCGAGGTACTTCGCGCCAAGCGGGTGCAGGTGGTGCCGGTCGCGTCGTCCGGTACCGATCGCGGTGCCGAGTACATCATGCGAGCAGCCGCAGCTGCGACACAGTCACGCTACCTGTTCCTGACAGACGACAGCGGGGTTGGTAACCCGCATGCACCACCTGCGATCGACTGCTACAAGGTGACTAGCCTCGCGAATGCGGTTCGACGGACGCTGGATGCGCAACTGTCGGGACGCCGCATCGAGCCAACCGATAGCGAGGTGATCCGCACGGTTGGAATCTATGATGCCGGCCGCTGTGTTCTGCCCCCGGGATGGCAGTCCCAGAACGGTCAATGAGGCAGCGATCACGGCGTTGACCTCGTGGCTGCGCCACCTCATCACGATGGGCAAACAAATGGGGGTTGGTTCATGTCGGTTCGGAAATTCGCTAGCCTTATAGCAGGGGCCGCGCTGGCGCTGGTCACCGTACCGGCCCACGCCACGGTCTTCAGCTTCGCAGGCACGATCACCTCGTTCTCCGATCCGGACAACATCCTGAATGCCGGCGTCGTGGTAGGGTCGCAGTTCCTCGGCACCATCACCTATGATGACAGCGACATTGGAGTGAGCTTTCCTCCCGGTCCCGATCGGATCAGCCGGATCGATATTGCGGGCGGCTTGTCGGTCGATACGCCGAACGACGGGGCTTTCATCAACCGCGCTGGCCCCGATCGACTGTTCTCGGGTATTCTACCATTCAACCCCGTGGTGTTCGCCTCAGGCACTAGTTCACGGGCATGCGCAGGTTCAGGCGGAGTGACCCTGCTCGATAACGGGCAGATGCAGTTCAGCCTTGGCTGCGTCTTCTCACCCAATTTGCGCATCGTCGGCGAGGGGCGGTTTTCCAGCACAGCAGCTGCCGTCCCCGAACCTGTGACTTGGGCGATGATGCTGGTCGGCTTCGGCATGATCAGCGCAACCGCTCGGTATCGCCGGCGTTCTGCCGCGACCACCTATGCCTAACTTCTAGCCGAATTCTGGGTTTAGGTGGGGGCCGCTGATTAAGAGTCAGCGGCCCTTTTCGTTTGAGCCGAGCAGACGTTCACGTCACACTCCCCACATGACCCCCTACCTAGTCCGCCTGACGGCTGAGCAAGCACACCCCCACGAGATCGTCGGCATCTTTGTCGCGGAGACGAGGGACGCGCTATTCTGGCTGGTGGACGAAGCCGCATCGCCGCTGGAATGCGAGTGCATCAAGTTGGGTAATGGCGGGATCTACTGGGACGCCTTCACTGGCAAGCGCGTGCCTGAGGCCGCACCGGCAGACCACTTGCTCGATTACTGGAGTCCGCTGCCACCTGACCCCGTCCTGACCGATCGCTGGGGTGAATTGCTCACAGGTGATGAAGGTCAGGCTGATCGGGCTTGGGAGCCAATCAAGTGGGCTGAGGAAGATAAGGCGCCAGCTGCCCCTTCTTCACAGCTTCCTCCGTTGCCGCCTCGTGGGCGCCGACGCGGGCGGTAACGCCGACGGGAGAAGAGCAGACGCCGTGGCGAGCCTCAGCCTTGCCGATGCGAGTGGTAGTAAAAAGTTCTGCGTGGCGGCGTAGGGCTAGCAGGGCGGAGTAGCTTTGAACGACGGCTTTGTAGCTCACCCAACCGAATGCGTCCTTCGGGAGTCAGATTGCCACGAACCATGTCACCGACCAGCTTCTCGATCTCGCGATCGAGGTCGGCCTCGGGAGATTGAGTAGCTTCGATAACCATTTCGGCCTCCTATCATGCTCCTGTTGAACCATCGCTGACCGCCGGCGGTGGCAACGATCGCGCTCTATCTTGTGCGTCCATCATTGCAACGGCCAACGCTATGAACGCCGCCAGAGCACGGACGGGTTCGTCGTTTTTGAACCCTGGCTGGGTATCGGTTGAAAAATGGTTCGCTTGGTCGCTCGTGGCCACGATGACGCCCCAAGGAGTCTCACGACCGCTGACTTTCACCGGTACGGCTACCATCGATACATACCGCTCTTCGTCGTACTCGCGCACGAGATTGCGAGGCCCAAACACCCCGCGCATTCCCTCGGCTTGGAGATTTGGCAGCACAATTTCCCGGCGATTGGTGTAACATATTCCTGCGATCCCCACGCCCTCTGGCCAGACGCGAGCATCGCCCAACTCGCACTCGATCGCTCGCTTGTGCGCAATAGTCTTCAATTGCTTTTTCCCTGGCTCTTCACCGGGTTCAGCTTTGTACACGCCCAGCGTCCATCGATCTGCCTGAGCGAAGCCAATGGCAATGGTGAGTGGCCGGCTTGCCAAATCAAAGAGGTTAGCAATGAGGCCATCTGTGTCGCCTGAAATGCCAATGGCGCTCTGTTCAAGCGCCCCACGCAGGGTCAGGCATAGCTGATAGGTCTCAGCGAGACGGGTAGTATCAGCGAAAAAGCTGTCAATGTCGTCGAAAGCGGCTTCCATCTGCTGGGCGGCTTCGACTGCTCTATCAGCTGTCGCGACCGCTTGGGCTGCATCTACATCGGTAAACGCAACGTATAGGCCCCCGATTGCGACGACCGCCGTTGCGATGATGCCTGCGATCTGCGCAGCGTCGGGCGCACTCCCGGTCGGCCATGTCCAGAACTGAGCAACCCCCGCGACAAGCGCGCCGCCCAGTATCAGTGTGCTCTTCACGTATTTCGACGCTAACGCTACGCTCTTGGCGTGCTTGGTCCGGACCTCCGTCAAATCAGCGCGAATTTCTTGCAATCCCATCGCGCCAGTAGTCCCCCTCGATGGGGAAAGTGCCGAGCAGGGGGCGACGAGTCAATGCTCGCTAGGACCCATCCTGTTAGCCTTGCTCAGTCGATGTCTGTTATGCAGAATCAGCACGATACCCCATGGGATCGGCGATGAACGCCTCGATGTCCGACTGATACCAAGCGACCATCTTCGGTCCGAGTTGCACCTTCGACGGGAACGTCTTGTCCGCCACCTTCCGGTAGACCGAGGCGGTCGACAGCCCGGTCCGCCGGCGCACCTCTGGCATCCGTAGCAAGCTATCTCCACGGCGATCGATGACGTCACCCATAGTGCAGTGCCCCTTCGTGTTGGGGTGCGATCCCCCGTAGGAATCGCACCCATTGGTTATAGGCCAGCGTAGACCCGGCTGGTCATACCGATCGCGACCGCGCGTGGAGGTTAGCGCCGTCGCCTGCTCCACCATGCTACCAAGGCAAGGTAGACGAGGGTCGCGACGGCGATGATCAGGCCGGGGTCGAGCAGCCGCCTCATACGGCCCTCCTCCCCCAACATTGCCGCTCAGGCTCGTCGTCCGGGTAATCCAGGCGATCAATCATGCGGGCAGTGAGACGGGCGAGGATCGCCCGTGGCAGGCTGGGCACAGACGCCAGCAGTACGTCCAGCGGGGCTGACCGGTAGGCGGGGGCATGGCTCGCCATGTCAGCGCCCCTCCCCGTTGTACCAGCGGACCAGTTCGGCTGTGCGCTCGTCGTCTCTGTACGGGCGGAAGCGCGGCGTGCGGCCAATGAACAGCAAGAAGGACAGGCCGAAGCCCTCGAAAGCAATGCAGGTCGCCTTGTCCTCGCCGCTGGCATCCCACCGCTCGATACTGCTGGTATCGATAGTGAAGCCGGGTTCGATCCGACGCCAGAAGGCGCGGAGGCGGCGGGCGATGGTGGGAGCGGCAAGCGCCGCCCCCGTCGTTTTTGTGGCCATGTCAGCAGCCCTCGGCAAAGCGTACTGCGTCACAGGCGATGGCTGCTTCAATATCCGGCGGTAGCTTGGACACATACCAAAGGGTCCGCTTCTTCCAGCGCATATCGGCGGGACGCGGTGCCAGAAGCAGGCACTGGTGATGATGAGCAACCTCCAACATCGCATTGGCTGCCTGCACGGCAAGGGAGCAGGGGGTGCGATCCGTTATGTAGCGTTCGCCGCTTGCCCTGAAATCTGCCCACGCAATCGTCTGCTTGGCCTTCGCCAAATCGACCCGATCCATGCCCCGCTTCCAACCAAGGGCAATGTCAGAGGCGATCTGCCTGCGGAACTATTTGGTGTCGGCCTGCTCCTCACTTGCGGGGATCGCTGCCAGCAGCTTCGCCATAAAGGCGCTGGTGATGGACGTTGCCATGTCAGCGGCCCTCCCCGGTGAGGCGCCGGACGTCAGCCAACAGGCTTGCATAGATCGCATCGGAATTGCCCCCGATGCTGCCGGTGCGGCCGATATGCTCCATCTTTGCATGGAGGTCCGATAGCGTTGTGCAGGGAAATGCCTCGATTGCATCGTCGCAATCCAAAACGGGCGCGTATACCGCGTCCTCGCGGTCGCTCAGCGTCTCAAGATCGGCTTTGGCCAAGGCCCCGCCGCCAGTCTGGACCCGGTGCAGGGCGGCGTTCCATTGGGCCGCCCAACGATCCACCGTCTCGTCAGCAGCGCTACGATCAGCCAGCAGCTTGGCGAGGGCGGGACTGATGCCTAGTGCCCCCTTCGCCTCACTAGCGATGGCAACGCCCCCGGTGACGATCGCGGCCCCGGCGGCATAGGCGGCAGCGCTGGTGCCGAAGCGCAGCAGGTCGCGGCGGGTGGTGGTCTGGGTCATGCCCGGCCCTCCAGCTTGGCGAGGCGGGCGGCGTCTGCGGCAATGTACGACAGCCAG
>Ga0325400_1006101_pt1 | contig 11435 bp, 16 predicted proteins | sample PopdelMetagenome_2_FD_205662 | JGI IMG/M metagenome (GOLD analysis project Ga0325400, IMG submission 205662) | Populus deltoides microbial communities from Bellville, Georgia, United States - Xylem-PdKOR-R1 | ecosystem: Host-associated > Plants > Phyllosphere > Stem > Wood/Secondary xylem...
CGACGCCCAGCGCGTCGACACCGTGATCGACTGGCTGCGGCGCCCCGCGGCGACCCGCCCGCACCTGGTCACGCTCTATTTCGAGGCGGTCGACACGGCCGGGCACCGGTTCGGCCCCCGGAGCGCTGAGGTGGACGCGACGATCGCCGAGGTCGATCGCGCGATCGGCTATCTGGAACGCGAACTGGCGGCGCTCGGCCAACCGGCCAACCTGGTCGTCGTGTCCGATCACGGCATGGCGCCGGTGAGCCGCGACCGGGTGATCCCGCTGTCCACGCTGGCGTCGCCCGAGGATGGCCGCGCGGTCGAGCAGGGCGTGTTCGCGACGTTCCAGCCGCTGCCGGGACGCGAGCGCGCGCTCGCCGCCGCCCTGTCGCGCAGGCACCCCCACGTCGAGTGCTGGTCCAAGGACCGTATCCCGGCGCGCTTCCACTACGGCACCAACCCGCGCGTCCCGCCGTGGCTCTGCCTGGCCGAACCGGGCTGGCGGATTCGCGACAAGCCGGCCGACCGGGAGGGCGGCGGCGACCACGGCTACGACAACGACGCCCCCGACATGCGCGCGCTGTTCATCGCCCACGGTCCCGCCATCGCCGAGCGCCGCCGGCTGGACACGTTCGACAACGTCGACGTCTATGCGCTGATCCGCCAGCTCATCGGCCTGCCCCCCGCAGCCGGCAAGGACGGGACGCTCGCACCGATCCGCGGCGCACTGCGCTGACGCGATCGTTGCAGGCGCGGCCTACCCCGCCGCGTCGGCCATCTCGCGGCTGCGCGCCTCGGCAGCGGCCAGTGTGTCGGCGAGAAGGCGGGCGAGCGCCGCATCCCTGTCGAGCACGTTCAGCCCCTCCCGCGTGACCCCGCCGGGGCTCGCCACCCGGTCGGCGAGGATCGCAGGCGAGGCGTCCGACACCGCGGCGAGCGCCGCCGCACCCTCGACCGTCGCGAGCGCCAGCCGCGCGGCCTGGTCGGCGGGAACGCCGAGACCTTCGGCCGCGTCGGCAAGCGACTGGATGAAGCGGTAGACGAAGCCCGGGCCGCATCCCGACAGCGCGGTCACCGCGTGGAACATGGCTTCGTCGTCGATCCACTCGACCAGCCCGAGCGGAGCCATCAGCGCCCCCGTCGCCGCGCGGACGTCGGCGGACGGGTCCGCGGCGTGCAGCGCGACCACGCCCTTGCCGAGCGCGACGGGCAGGTTGGGCATTGCCCGGACGATCGCATCGGCCGCCAGGTAACCGCCGAGCGCCGCGACCTCGACCCCCGCCAGGATCGACACGAGCAGCCGCGGGCGAAGGTGCGCCAGCGTCGCGGCGACCGGCGCCAGCATCTGCGGCTTGACCGCGAGCACGAGAATGTCGGGCGACTCGCCCCCCGGCGGCGCGGCGGCGTGGCGGACCCCCGCGGGCAGCCGCGGCGAGCCCGGATCGATCGCGACCACGCGATCCGCGGCGATCACGCCGGAGTCGATCCAGCGATCGAGCATCGCGCCGCCCATGTTGCCCGCACCGACCAGCCACAGCGTGCCGTCCAGCATCGCGTCGCTCATGCCTCGCCCTGCGTCTCGATCAGCGAGGCGGCGAGCGCCTCCCTGGGCGTCTTCCCGCCCCACAGGACAAACTGGAAGACGGGGTAGAAGCGCTCGCACTCGTCGATCGCGCTCTCGACCATCAGTTCGGCACCCTCCAGGCTGAGTTGCGGCGCGTCCTCGCCATCGATCACCGCGGCGTGGCGGAACAGCAGGATGCCGCTCGACGACCACAGCTCGAAATGGCCGATCCACAGCTGCTCGTTGACCAGCCCGATCGCCTCGTACATCGCGGCGCGGCGTTCGTCGGCGACACGGACGTCGGGGAAGGCGAGGAACTGGAGGACGCTGTCGTCTTCGCGCCAGATCGCGCGAAGCTCGTACTCGGTCCAGCTGCCCTTCACCTTCGCGACGATCTCGTCGTCGTCGCGCTCGAAGGTCCAGCCGTGGGCGGAATAGTAGCGCTCCAGCATGTCGATCGGCGCGGCGTCGTCGCGGTCGCTCTCAAGATCTTCGATCGTCACTGCCCCACCCGCTGCACCTGCCCGAAATGCCGAACGCCGCCGGGGCGCACAAGCGCCGCGACGGCGGGGACCGACGATTGCTGTGGAAAACGGGGGATCAGGCCGTCGGCACCGGCGTGGACGGGGCCGCGGGCGAGGCGCCCCGCGCCTCCAGCGCCTCGATCCGGGCACGCAGCGTGTCGTTCTCGTCGCGGGCGGCGGCGGCCATCGACTTCACCGCCTCGAACTCCTCGCGGCTGACGAAGTCCATGCCGCCGACCCACTGCTTCACATGCTCGCGCGCGCTGTCCCCGGCTTCGCGGCCCATGCCGGCGAAGGTGCCGGCCGCGCCGTTCATGAACTTGACGAAATCGTCGAAGATGCGGTTGTCGCTCTGCATGGGTGTCTCCTCAGAGGGAAATCTGGGTGGTCGAGGGTGCGGGCACAAGGGTTTCCGCATCGGGGTTCAGCCGGTGGATGCCGAAGGTCAGCGCGCCCGCGAAGCCGAGCCACGCCATATAGGGGACCAGCAGCCACGCAGCGGGGCGCCGGATGCGCGCGAACAGCACCGTGGTGACGATGGTGAGCACCAGGATCGCCAGGATCAGCACGAACGCGGCAACCACCTTGTGCGCGCCGAAGAAGAGCGGCGTCCACGCGAGATTGCCGACGAACTGGAGCGCGAAGAGCCCGATGGCGAGTCCGCGCCCCCGCGCGCCGCGCGCGTCGGCGATCATCGCCACCGCCAGTCCGAGCAGGATGTAGAGCGATGTCCAGGCCACCGGGAACACCCAACCCGGCGGGGTGAGCGGCGGCTTGGCAAGCGCGACGTACCATGGATTGTCGCTCCCTGCGGGCACCAGCCGGCCCGCCGCGAAACCGAGCAGCAGGATCAGCGGCACGGTGACGATCGCCCAGCGCAGGAACGACATGCGCAACTGACCCTTCGACGCGATCTCGCTCACCGGCATCTTCCTCCAGTCGTTTGCGGGCGCTTAATCCGGGTTGGTCGGATCGGCAACGCAGCTCGCGCCCTTGCGAGCCACAATGAGGAACTCGACGTTCCCCTCAGGGCCGGTGATCGGGCTGGTGGTGAGCCCGGCGACCGCCCAGCCGGCCGATACCAGCCAGTCGGCGACCTCCCCGCACACGCGGGCGTGGACCGCGGGATCGCGCACCACCCCGCCCTTGCCGACCTCGTCGCGGCCGGCCTCGAACTGAGGCTTGACCAGCGCGACGAGGGTGGCGCCGTCGCGGGCGAAGCCGAGCGGCACGTCGAGCACCTTGGCCAGCCCGATGAAGCTCGCATCGCACACGACCACGTCGACGGGTTCGGGGACCTGCGCTGCGGTGAGGATCCGCGCGCTGGTCCTTTCGTGCACGACGACGCGGTCGTCCTGCCGCAGCTTCCACGCGAGCTGATTGGTGCCCGAATCCACCGCGTAGACGCGCGCCGCACCCTTCGTCAGCAGCACGTCGGTGAACCCGCCGGTCGAGGAGCCGACATCGATGGCGACGGCATCGCGCACGTCGATCGCGAAATGATCGAGCGCGTGGGCCAGCTTGATCCCGCCGCGCGAGACCCACGGATGATCCCGCCCCCGGACGACGATACCCGCATCGGCTGGGAGCATCTGGCCGGGCTTGCTGATCTTGCGGTCGCCGACGAAGGCGAGCCCCGCCATGACGAGCGCCTGCGCGCGGGTACGACTCTCGGCCAGGCCGCGGTCGACGATCAGCTGGTCGGCGCGGAGTTTTGCCAAGCGACCTCCAAAACCGTTCGTGTCGATTAGGGATCGAGCCTGTCGAGAACCTGCGTCGAGACAAAGTTCTCGATACGCCGCCTCGACGACTACTCGAAACGATCGGCAGTATGACTCAGCTCGTGACCGGCTTCTTCTCGCCCACCGGCTTCAGCTCGCCGACCGGGTTCTTGACCGGCTGCGGCGGCAGGACCGGATTGTCGCCGACCAGCTTGTACGCGCGCTCGTACCAGTCGGTGCCCGGGTAGTTGGCGCCGAGCACGGCGGCGGACTTCTTCGCCTCCTCGCGCAGCCCGAGCGACAGATAGGTCTCGACCAGCCGCATCAGCGCCTCGGGCGTGTGGCTGGTGGTCTGGTATCCTTCCACCACCGAGCGGAACCGCATCGAGGCGGCGAGCCACTGGCCGCGCCGCTCGTAGAAGCGGCCGATCTCCATCTCCTTGCCCGCCAGGTGATCGCGGACCAGGTCCATCTTCAGCCGCGCGTCGGCGGCGTAGCGGGTGTTGGGATAGCGACGGCTAAGCTCGCCCAATGCGTCCAATGCCTGTTGTGTGATCTTCTGGTCGCGGGTCACGTCGCTGACCTGCTCGTAGTAGCTGAGCGCAATCAGGTAATAGGCGTAGGGCGCGTCGCGGTTGCCGGGGTGGACCGACAGGAAGCGCTGCGCCGACTGGATCGACTGGGTGTAGTCGCGGTCGAGATAGTAGCTGAACGCCCCCATCACCTGCGCGCGGCGCGCCCAGATCGAGTAGGGATGCTGGCGCTCGACCTCGTCGAACAGGGCGGCGGCCTGCTTGTACTCCGCCCGGTCCAGCCGCTCCTTGGCCGCCGAGTAGAGCGTGCCGACGTCGCGGGCGACGTACGGCGTGTCGGCGCGGCCACCGCCCCGGCCGGCACAGGCCGAGGTCGCGAGCGCGGTGAGGACGATGGCGGAGAGCGCGGCGGCGCGGGAAACTGGGATACGCATGCGGTCCCGCGTCTACCCCAGCCGTTCCTGCGCTCAAAATGTTTTTGCACGGGCGCGCAACCGCCGCCGCCGAGCCCGCGTTGTGCGCGGCACAAACATCCCAGGGGGACCCGCACCGACATGACCGTGACCAAGCTCGCCACCCACCGCGTCGAGAAGCCCTGGGGTCGCCACGACCTGTGGCCCGGCTTCGCGAACCCCGAGGCGGGCGGCGAGCCGATCGGTGAGGTGTGGTTCCAGACGCCGGGCGACACCGCGCCCGACCTGCTCATCAAATATCTGTTCACGTCGGAGAAGCTGTCGATCCAGGTCCACCCGGACGACGAACAGGCGCAGGCCCGCGGGCTGCCGCGCGGCAAGGACGAGTGCTGGACCATCCTGTCGGCCGAACCCGATTCGACGATCGCGGTCGGCCTGCACGAAGCGACCGATAGCGAGACGCTGCGCGCGGCCGCGCTCGACGGGGCGATCGAGCAGCTGGTCGACTGGAAGCCGGTCAAGGCCGGAGACTTCTTCTACTCGCCATCGGGCACGATCCACGCGATCGGCGCCGGCATCACCGTGATCGAGGTCCAGCAGAACTCCGACACCACCTACCGCCTGTACGACTACGGTCGGCCGCGCGAGCTGCACCTGAACGACGGGATCGCGGTCAGCGAAGCGGTACCCTTCGTGCCCCAGCCCGCGCCCGGACGCATCGCCGAGGACCGCGAGATCCTGGTCGAAGGGCCGAAGTTCGTGCTGGAGCGCTGGTCGGCCGGCGACCGCCGCGTCACGCTGCCGGCCGGGCGGACCGGATGGCTGGTGCCGATCACCGGATCGGGCACGGTCGACGGCACCGATTTCACCGCGGGCGAGTGCCTGACGGTGACCGAGGCCGCGACGATCCGCGCCGGTGGAGACGCCGACCTGCTGTTCGCCTATCCGGGCACGGAACGGGCAACGCTGTCGGTTGCGTGAACGGCAGGTAGTTTCCGGTTCACGCAACAATGCTGCGCCAGGCGGCGTTTGACCCGCATCGATCCCCAGCAGAGGAGAGTTACGATGCGTATCGCCTTCCTGGCCGCAGCCATGGTTGCAACCGGGCTGGCCGCCGTTCCGGCCACGGCCCAGACCCCACGTCAGTCGGCGCGCGAGTACGACCGCGACGTGCGCGACGCCCAGCGCGAGTATCGTCGCGATGTCCGCAACGCCGATTCGCGCCGCGACGTCCGCGACGCGCGCCGCGAGTACCGCGACAACGTGCGCGATGCCCGTCAGGACTATCGCCGGGACGCCCGCGACTGGCGCCAGTACCGCAACTACGACTACAACCGGCTGGAGCGCGGGCAGCGCGGCTACTATGCCGAGAACTACTACCGTGACGGCCGCTATTACCAGGAACGGCGCCTGGGCCGGAATGACCGCATCTACCGCGGCAACAACGGTCGCTATTACTGCCGCCGCAACGACGGCACCACCGGCCTGATCATCGGCGGCGTCGCGGGCGGATTGCTGGGCAACGCGCTGGACAACGGCCGGTCGAGCCTGCTCGGCACGTTGCTGGGTGCTGGCGGCGGAGCGCTGCTCGGGCGTGAGGTCGAGCGCGGCGGGGTGCGCTGCCGCTGAGCGACGAGCCATCGGACGGGGCGGGCCCGGCGAGCGATCGCCGGGCCCGCCGACGTTCAGACCGTCGTCAGAAGATGCCGCCGCCGATCAACAGGCGGATGATCGCGATGACCAGGATCACGAGGTTGAGATTGCGGCCTCCGGTCTTGCTGGACAGCATGCCGATGACGAGGCCGACGACCGCGACCGGGATGGCGAGCCAGTTGACCCAGCCGAACAGCGGGAAGACGCCGGGAATGACGAAGATCAGCGAGACCAGTCCGGTCAGGATCGAGAGGATGTTGAGCATGCCGGGGATATGGGCGGGCGGAGGTGTCTTGGCAAGATAACACGCCCGCGTGTCGCCAAGCTTCCTTAACCACCCCGGGGCCATGGTCGCCCAACATGCGCCGCCCTCGCCCCGCCCTGGCCGTCCACACCCTCCTGCTCGCCCTGGCAGGATGTGGTGTTGAGAATCCTCCGTCCGGTTCGGGGACCGCGACGAGGCAGGCCGTCCCGGACGCGGCCGATCCCCTGATCGCGAGCATCGTCAACGATCCGCTGATGACCGACCTTCAGCTGACCGCGCGGTCCAATGCCGATGCGATCCGTCCGCCCGACATGCCGCCGACGCTGATGATCCCGTCAGCCGATACGCCTCCGGTCGCCGCGGACACGGGAGAGGGGCGCGCGTGCGCCGCCTGTGCGGGAATCCGCGATGCGCCGACGCTGGCCGCTTTCGCGGTCCGGCAGGATAGCCCGGCCATGCGGGCGTGTGCCCCGGCGATGGGCTATGCCGCCGGCTGGGCGGCCCGGCTCGCCGCCGACCTGCCGCTGCCGCCTGCGGCGCATGTGGTGGAGGCAGGCGGCGTCGACCGCGACGACTGCACGCTGCGCGCGGTCGCCTTTACCGCCGCCGTATCGCCCGCCGAGATCGCGCGCAGCTACACGGACGTCGCGCGGCGCGCCGGCTACGCGGTCGACGTGGCGAGCGGTCGCGGAGAGACGCTGTTGCGGGGGCGCCGCGCACGCGACGGCGCCGCCTTCACCCTCTACCTGCGTGATGCCGGCGCGATCGGCACCGACGCGCGGCTGGTCGCCGACACGGGCGGCTGAGCAATCACCGCGTGACGGGACGCCGTCCGCGCGCTACCGGGCGGCATGGGCAACCTCCTCCTCGTCATGGCCGGCGGCGCGGTCGGCGCGGGTGCGCGGCACCTGTTCGGCCGCCTGACGCTCACCGCCCTGGGCGCCGATTACCCCTGGGGAACACTCGGCGTGAACCTGATCGGCGGGATGCTGATGGGACTGCTGGCGGGCACGCTGCTGCGCGTCGGGGCAGGCGAGAGCGCCCGGCTGCTGCTGGGCGTCGGCGTACTGGGCGGCTTCACCACCTTCTCGGCGTTCAGCCTGGACGTCGCGCTGATGATCGAGCGCGGCGCGATCGCCGCTGCGGCGGGATATGCGGCGGTGTCGGTGGCCGGATCGGTGATCGCGCTGTTCGCCGGGCTGACGATCGCGCGGAGTGCGACGGCGTGAGCGGCGACGTGCGCCAGTTCACCGTCGCCCCCGACGACGACGGCATCCGGCTGGACCGCTGGTTCAAGCGGCACCTGCCCGAGGCGAGCTTCAACCTGGTGTCGCGCTGGGCCCGCACGGGGCAGCTGCGTGTCGACGGCGCGCGCGCGCAGCCCGGCGACCGGCTGAGCGCCGGGCAGACGCTGCGCGTGCCCCCGGCCGAGCCCGCGAAGCCGGATGCGCCGGCACGACCGAAGCGCGAGCGCATTGCCCTGTCCGAGGATCAGATCGATTTCGCGCGATCGATGGTGATCCACCAGGACGCGCAGGCGATCGTGCTCAACAAGCCCCCGGGCCTCGCCACGCAGGGCGGGACCAAGACCACCGAGCACGTCGACGGACTGCTCGACGCGCTGCAGTTCGACAGCGAGGGGCGGCCGAAGCTGGTCCACCGGCTGGACAAGGACACGTCGGGTGCGCTGCTGATCGCGCGGTCGGCGCGCGCGGCGGCGTATTTCGCCAAGAGCTTTTCCGGCCGGACCGCGCGCAAGGTCTACTGGGCGCTGGTGGCGGGCGTGCCCGACATCGCCGACGGGCTGATCGACCTGCCGATCGCCAAGCAGCCCGGCACGGGCGGCGAGAAGATGCACGTCAGCGAGCATGAGGGGCAGCCTTCGCGCAGCCGCTACCGGGTGATCGAGCGCGCGGGCAATCGTGCCGCCTGGGTCGAGCTCCAGCCGCTGACCGGGCGCACCCACCAGCTGCGCGTCCACATGGCGGCGATCGGCCATCCGATCGTCGGCGACGGCAAGTACGGCGGGCTCGACGCCTTTCTGACCGGCGGGATCAGCCGCAAGATGCACCTTCACGCCCGGCGCATCCGCATCGATCACCCCGACGGCGGCCGGGTCGACGTGACCGCCGAGTTGCCCGAGCATTTCGCCGACAGCATGGCGACGATGGGCTTCGACCTGTCGCTCGGCGACCGGCCGCTCGAAGACGAGGGGCCCGCCCCGACGCGCGCCGAGGAGAAGGCCAGGGCCAAGGCACATGCCAAGACGATCCGCAAGGACCGCAAGGGCGAGCGGCGCGCGCGGGGGTCGACCCCGGCCGAACCCGCCGCCGCCCGGCGCGACCCCGCGCGCGGCGGTTCGGCCCCGAAGCGGGGACCGGCCGCGGGCGGCCCGGCATCGAGGCGGGGTCCGGCCCCGTCCGGCGCGGCACCCGGGCGGCGCCCGCCATCCAAGCCGCGCACCCCGCGCTGATACCGTGCACCCGAGTGCCACCTTCCGCTGGGAGGATCGCGCGGCCATGCGCGATTTCGTCCGCGACGTCGCGTTCGGTCAGGTGTTCGCCGCCACACCCGACGGCCCGCGCGTGGCGCAGGTGCCCGCGGTTTGGGCGGACGACGCCACGCTCGCCTTCCACCTCTCGCGCGGGAATGGTTTGACGCGACACATGGACGGCACGACCGCGCTGTACACGGCGCTGGGGCCGAACGGCTACATCAGCCCCGACTGGTACGGCCTCGGCCCCGACGAGGCGCCGACGTGGAACTACGCCGCGGTCGAGGTGGAGGGCGTCTGCCGCCGCATGGACCACGACACGCTCGTCGCGCACATCGACCAGCTGGCGGCGGAGCACGAGGAACGGCTCGACAAGGTGCCGTGGACCCGCGCCAAGATGACCCCGGGTGCGTTCGAGGCGATCCTGCGCGGCGCGGTCGGCTTCACGCTGGAGGTGCGCGCGTGGCGCGGCACGCTGAAGCTCGGGCAGAACAAGCCCGAGGCCGCGCGGCAGGGTGCGGCGGACGCCAGCGAGGCGGCGGGGCGCCGCGGCATCGCCCAGCTGATGCGCGCGCTGTGACGGCGCGGCTCGCCCTGTTCGACTGCGACGGGACGCTCGTCGATTCAGCGGCGAACATCTGCAAGGGCGTCGAGCGCGCGTTCGCCGCGCACGCGCTGGCACCGCCGTCGCACGATGCGATCCGCGGTATCGTCGGCCTCAGCCTGCCGCAGGCGATGGCGGTTCTCCACCCGCGCGCAGATGCCACGTTCCACGACGTGCTGGCGGCGTCGTACAAGGAAGCGTTCGTGGCGATGCGCGGGACCCCGGACTTCGCGCACGAGCCGCTGTACCCCGGCATCGCCGAGGCGGTCGTCGCGCTGGCCGGTGACGGGTGGCTGCTGGGCGTGGCGACCGGCAAGTCGGATCGCGGCCTGTCGATCATCCTGGAGGTCCACGGCCTGAGCCACCGGTTCGTGACCCTCCAGACCGCCGACCGTCACCCGTCCAAGCCGCACCCGGCGATGGCGCGGGCCGCGATGGCGGAGGCAGGCGCGACGCCGGAGACGACGGTGATGATCGGCGACACGGGATACGACATGGCGATGGTCCGCGCGGCGGGGGCGCATGCACTGGGCGTGTCGTGGGGCTACCACGCACCCGACGCGCTGATCGCGGCGGGTGCGGAGCGGGTGATCGACCACGCGGACGATCTGCCCGCCGCGCTGCTTGCCCTCGTCCAGCCCGCGACTATCTCGGCGAGATGACCACCGACATGCAGGCCCGCAACCGCTGGTTCGCCATCGTCGCCACCCGGATCGCCGCGACGGCCGGGTCGGTGCTGGGGCTGATCCTGCTCGCCCGCGCGCACGACTGGCCGACGAAGGCGCTGGGTGTGGGCATCGTGCTCGCCGGACTGTACGTGATGGCAGTTGTCCCCCGCGCGCTCGCGCATCGCTGGCGGAGCGGGCAGTGAAGCGGTTCTGGACGAGCGTGACGGTCGTGAGCGAAGCCGGCGGCTTCGGCGTCGCACTCGACACGCGACCGATCCGCACGCCGGGACGGGCGGCGCTGGCGGTGCCGACGGCGGCGCTGGCGGAGGCGATCGCCGGGGAGTGGCGCGACGTGGCGGACGTCATCGATCCGCGGGCGATGCCGATGACGGGACTCGCCAACGCCGCGATCGACCAGATCGGTCGCGATCCCGCCGCGTTCGCGCAAGGCCTGGCACGCTACGGCGAGAGCGACCTGCTCTGCTACCGCGCCGACGAGCCCGCCCCGCTCGTCGAGCGCCAGCACGCCGCGTGGGATCCGGTGCTCGATTGGGCGCGAGCGCGCTACGACATCCACGTCGCGGTCGCGAGCGGGGTCATGCACCACGCGCAGCCCGCGGCCACGGTCGAGCGGCTGCGCGAGGCCGTGACCGCGCGTGACGCCTTCACGCTCGCCGGGCTGTCCCATGTCGTGACCGTCACCGGGTCGCTGGTGCTGGCACTCGCGCTGGTCGAGGGGGCGGTGAGCGCCGACGCGGCATGGGCCGCGGCACGCATCGACGAGGATTGGCAGGCCGAGATGTGGGGCACCGACGAGCTTGCCGAGCGGGCCACCGCCGCCCACCGGGCGGACTTCGATGCCGGCGCGCGGTTTCTGACGCTGCTGCAATAGACCCGCCGGGACCGGATCGGGGGTCCGGCGCTAGGCGGTGCCCGCCGCCCCGTCGCAGGCGGCGCAGGTGCCGCGCACCTCGATCACCGGCCTGACCGGCGAGAAGCCGGCGCCGCGCG